>Ga0105047_10000097_pt1 | contig 116010 bp, 99 predicted proteins | sample MAT04_FD_78384 | JGI IMG/M metagenome (GOLD analysis project Ga0105047, IMG submission 78384) | Freshwater microbial communities from Lake Fryxell liftoff mats and glacier meltwater in Antarctica - MAT-04 (megahit assembly) | ecosystem: Environmental > Aquatic > Freshwater > Ice > Liftoff... | reverse complement strand
GCCACACCCCGAACAAGCTCGGTTATTATACACGCCCGCCCGGCTTTTGACAAGGTTGGGATTCCACGTTTTGCCGGGGGGGGACAGCCGAACGATTATAAAAAGACGCTCTCGGCGGCGGCGGCGGATGGGGCCACCTCGACCGGCAGCATAAAGGTAAAGCGACTGCCTTTACCTTCGACGCTTTCCACCCAGATGCGCCCGCCGTGCATTTCGATCATGTTCCTGGCAATGGAGAGGCCCAGCCCCAGCCCGCCGTGGCGGCGGGTGAGGTGGTTTTCCACCTGGTAAAAGCGCTCGAAAATTTTGGCCTGTTCCGCCGGCGCAATGCCGATGCCATTGTCGCTGACCGAGAGTTTCACAAAGCCGGGCACGCTCTCACAGCGCACGTGCACCTGTCCGCCGGGGTTGGTGAAGATCAGGCCGTTTTTGATCAATTCGCGCAGCGCCACGGCCACTTTTCCGCCATCACATTCGACCAACTGGTGCTTTTGGGCCAGGTGCAGCACCAGCTTCACCTGGCGCTCGGCGGCCAGGTCGCGCAGGCTGTCGCCCACTTCCTGCACCATCTGCTGCAAAATGATGCGGTTGCGCCGCACGCGGCTGAGGCCGTTCTCGAACTGGTCGATATTGGCGAAGTTTTCGATAATTTCCTTCAGCCGCATCGCGCCGCGCACGATGGCGCCCAGTTCCTCGCGCTGGTCCGGCGGGGCGGTTTCTTCCAAAAAGGTGGCGTGCCCCAAAATGACGCCCAGAGGTGTGCGCAGTTCGTGCGAGGCAATCGCGATAAAATCGGACTTCATGTGGTCGAGTTCGATGGCTTTATGGTAGGCCTGCTGCGCCTCGGCCAGCAGGCGGTGGTTTTCAATGGCAATGGCCGCCTGCGAAGCCAGGGTTTCGAGGATAATGACATCTTCATCGTTATAATGCGAGTCATTGACCTTATTCACCGCCTCCAGCACCCCAATTGCCTTGCCGCGGAAGGTGAGCGGTACCGCCAGGATCGAGCGGGTGACAAAATTCAGTTCGCGGTCGGCGGCCCGGTTGATGCGCCGGTCTTCTTCGGCGTGATAGATCATGTAGGGTTGGATATGGGTGAAAGCCCAGCCGGCCACACTGTCATCCAGCGGTACCTCGATCTGCTTCATTTTCTCCAGGCTGTACCAGGGCGCGGCGGCAAAGCGCAGCTTCTGAGTGGCGGCGTCAAACAGCAGAATCGATGAAGTTTCACTGAAGGTCAGTTCGGAGGACGACTCGATGATGGCATTTAAAAGCGGGTCCAGGTCCAGGTGCCCGCTTAAATTACGACAGACCTCCAACAAAAGCTGCAGCCTGTGATTATAGTTCGCCAAAGAATCAACCATACTTTTTTACCACCCAAGATGAGAACACCATGATAGCTGAAATTATAGCATAGACGCCAAACTCATTCGTGGTTAGAATGAAGGTTCTCTGGGAATCTGAGTGGTCCAGGGCGACGTCAGGGCGACCAGATCGACGCATGCGTCGACCCTACAGGTGCAATGAAACAGAATAGGGCCCAGGTGTGTACCCGGAAGAAAAATTCTTTGATGCGACCTGCAAAATTTATGAACCTAAGAAACTTCATTTATCGGTATGGGCAGGCCGCCTTGCTATGGGCGGTATTTGCCGGCTTGGGGTTGAGCGCCTGCACCCCGGCCCCACCCAGCGCCACCAGCCCGGCGCCGCCGGCCACCCCCAGCTTATTACCCTTGGCCAGTTTGCCGCCCGCCAGCGCCAGCTTCACCCCCATGCCCAGCCCAACAGCCACGCCGACGCCCATGCCCAGCGCTACCCCGACCCCCACCACCAGCGCAACCCCTGCACCGCGGCCCGTTTTTCAGGCGACGCTGTATGCGGGGGTGAGCAGCGAACCCTACCTGAAGGATGCCTGCCAGGTGATTGGGCTGCGCTGGGGGGCGCAGAAGAGCGCACCTGGCACGATAGTTGTACCGGTAATGTTCCATTCCATCGCCAAACCCGGGCGGCCGATCAGCGACGATACTACGGTGACCGAAGAATACTTCCTGCGCTTTATCGAGCGGGCGCACGCACTGGGGTTTGAAACGATCACCAGCGCGCAACTGGCCGATTTTTTGCAGAACAACGCGCGCATCCCGGCGCGCGCGCTGCTGATGATCGTGGACGACCGCAAGCGGGGCGAGTTCTTTGAGACCTATTTCATGCCGTACCTTAAAAAGTACCACTGGACCGTGACCAATGCCTGGATTTCGCACCCGGATACGCCCGCCTACCTGTGGAAGGAGAACGAGCAGTTCGTTCCCGGCGGGCTGGTCGATTTTCAGGCGCACGGCGTGATTCACAACACGCCGATGGATGAATCGGTCAGCGAGGCGTATATTCGCGGCGAAATTTATGGCCCGCTGCAGGTGATGCAGGAGCATTTTGGCAAAAAGCCAATCGCCTTCATCTGGCCGCGTGGCCTGTTCACACCGCGCGCGGTGCAGATCGCGCGCGAGGCCGGCTACCAGGTGGGCTTCACCGTGTACGCGCGCGGCCCGCTGCTGTTTAACTGGGTGCCACAAGGCGCGCCGGAACGGACCGCGGCAGACCCGCTGCTGCTGCTGCCGCGCTACTGGAGTACCAGCGCGATTGCCGCGCTGGAAGAGGCCAACCAGATCAGCGCGGCGGCGCAGGCCTTTTATGCCGGACAGCGCAGTGCCGACCTGGCCTATTACAGGCAGTACTGCCGGGCCTACCCCAGGCTCGAGACGCCCTGAGACTGCCGCAGGACTGAACCCGGCGGGGCGGGTGAGAAAATTACAATCTTCCGGTTCGCAGGGAGCCATGAAAAAATTCGTATTAATCCTTCTCAGTGTGGTTATCAGCCTGGCAGCGTGTACGCGGCCCTTTGCCAGCAGCGAGGTGTATATCCCGGTGATGCCCACTTACGACCCCTCGGTGGATATGCCAGGGTTAAGCGGCGAGAACGCCGCAAACAGCGCCGGGGTGGATGCCCTCACGCCGCTTCGGCCACCCGACGGGGTGCAGCCGGCCCCGCTAGGACCGGTACAGGCCGCCACCGACCTGCCAATCGGCGCGGCGCCCACCCTGACCCCTTACCGCCCACCGACCCCACCCACCGGAAGTGTTTTGGCCAGCCCCACCCCCGATAAGCCCAAAACGTTGCCCACACTGCGCACCAAGGAAGAGAGCTACACAGTGCAGCCCAGCGATACTCTGAACCTGATCGCCCGAAAATACGGAGTGGAGGTAAGCGCCATTATGGAGGCCAACCAGTTGACCAACGCCAACCTGATCGCGGTGGGGCAAAAGCTGAGCATTCCGGCCCCGCTGGTCAAAGCCCGCGCCTCGGCGTTTAAAATCATTCCCGATTCCGAACTGGTGTTGGGGCCCAATACGGCCGGTTTTTCGGTACAGAAATTTGTGGCCAGCCAGAAAGGCTACCTGGCCTCGTATGAAGAGAAGCTGGATGAGCGCAATTACAGCGGGGCGCAGGTGGTGGAACGCATCGCCCAGGAATATTCGGTAAACCCGCGCCTGCTGCTGAGCGTACTGGAATTTCAATCCGGCTGGGTGACGCGCTCCAACCCGCCGGAAAACCGGCGCGATTATCCGTTGGGGCGCATAGAAATCTTCCGCAAGGGGCTGTACCGCCAGTTAGCCTGGGGGGCCAATATGCTCAACCGCGGTTATTACCTATGGCGGGTGAACGGTATTTGGAGCTGGCAGATCAGCGATGGAACGGTGGCGCCGGCCGCGCCGGATATCAACGCCGGCACGGCCGGGGTGCAGCATTTCTTCTCGTATCTGTACGACCGGGCCGGTTGGGACCGGGCCGTTTCGGATAAGGGCCTGTATGCCACCTACACCCAGTTCTTCGGAGTGCCGTTCAGCTACGCCTTTGAGCCGATTGTGCCTCCCAACCTGAGCCAGCCCAAACTGTTATTACCCTTTGAGGCTGGGACGGTATGGTCCTTCACCGGCGGGCCGCACGGCGGCTGGGGCGACGGTTCGGCCTGGGCCGCGCTGGATTTTGCCCCACCCGGTGAGGGCGGCGGCTGCCGCAAGAGCAGTGAATGGGTGACTGCCATGGCAGGCGGCGTGATCACACGCTCGGACCTGGGCGCGGTGGTGCAGGACCTGGATGGCGATGGCGACGAACGCACCGGCTGGAGCATTCTGTATATGCACATCGCCAGCGCGGAGCGCGTGGCCGCAGGCACGCGCCTGAAAGCCGGCGAACCCATCGGGCATCCGTCATGCGAGGGCGGCGTGTCGAACGGCACCCACACCCACATCGCGCGGCGGTATAATGGAGAGTGGATTGCCGCGGACGGGTCCATCCCTTTCAACCTGGAGGGTTGGATTTCAGTAGGGGCAGGCGCCGAATATTGTGGCTATCTCAAACGCAATGGGCAAACCCTGGAGGCCTGGGATCAAAAAACAGATACCAACCAGATTGGGCGTTAGCAGGGCTGCGCGCCTGGGGCTGATGACCGTGCTGATGATCACGCTGGCAGGCTGCAATCTGCCGGCGCTAAGTTTTCCGGCACCCTTCGGTTCGCCCATCGAGGCGGTGGTACAGGATACTCCACGACCCACGGTACCGCCTTCCACGGCCATATTAATCCCCACCGCCGGCCCCGTGGTTGAGACGGCCGTAGTGCCCACCCCCACGCTGACCCCCACCCGCGCACCTCCGTATCTATACACCACCCAAAGCGGCGACTACCTCTCCAATCTGGCGGTGCGTTTTGGCGTGGCGGTCAGCGATATCCAGACCACGGGCAACGTGCCCCGCGAGGGGCTGATCAACTCCGGTCAACTGCTGGTCATCCCGCGCGTGTTAGGCCAAACCACGCCCGCCACGCTGATTTTGCCGGACAGCGAAGTGATTTTTTCGCCCACCGCGCTGGACCTGGATTTTAAGACCTTTGTCAAGGAGTCCGGCGGTTATCTCAATAGCTATACGCAGTATCTTGGCAACACCACCCGCAGCGGAGCCGAGGTGGTTTTGATTGTTGCCGGGGAAAATTCGATCAATCCGCGCGTGCTGCTGGCCCTGTTGGAATACGAATCGCACTGGGTGCTGGGTCAGCCGGGCAACATGGCCCAATCCGAATATCCGCTGGGTTATATCGATGTCAGTTACCGCGGGCTGTATGCTCAACTGAACTGGGCAGTGCGCCAGTTGATGCTGGGCTATTACGGATGGCGCGCCGGCACCCTCACCCAACTCACCTTCCCAGATCAAAGTAAGCTGCGGCTTGCCCCGGAGCTCAATGCCGGGTCGGTAGCGGTGAGTTACTTTTTCTCCAGAACGTTGAACCAGCGCGAATGGTCGAGCGTGCTGTATGCCAACGCGGGCTTCCCGGTCGTTTATGATAAACTGTTCGGCAGCCCGTGGGTGCGCGCGCAGGCGCTTGAGCCCTTCTTCCCGCCCAACCTGGTGCAGCCGCCGCTGGAACTGCCCTTCTATTTCAACCAGGTGTGGAGCTATACCGGCGGGCCGCACCGCGCCTGGGGTGTCGATTCGCCCTTCGCGGCGCTCGATTTTGCCCCCGGCAGCACCGAAGCGGGCTGCATTCCCTCACAAGCCTGGGCTCTGGCCGCCGCCCCCGGCCTGGTCCTCCGCTCGGATAGTGGCGTGGTGCTGGTAGACCTGGATGGCGACGGGAAAGAACAGACCGGCTGGGTGCTGATGTACCTGCACATCGCCACCGACAAACGCGTGCCATTAGGAACACGCCTCGCCCTTAACGATCCCATCGGCCACCCCTCGTGCGAGGGCGGGCTGGCGACCGGCACGCATTTTCACTTTGCGCGCAAGTATAATGGAGAATGGATTCTGGCCGACGGCCCACTGCCCTTTACATTAAGCGGCTGGCGGGCACACGCCGGAGCGAAAGAATATGATGGTACGCTCACCAAAAATGACAAAACCGTTACCGCTTGCACCTGCGGTTCCAACGATACCAACATCATCCGCTTGCTTGCGCCGGGGCCTTAAATCGCGGCGCGCACTGGCGCTGGTATGCCTGGCGGCCTGGCTGGGCGCATTGTTAAGCGCCTGCCTGCCCGCTGCCGCAACGGTCCGCCCGGCGCCCACGCAACCCACCCGCCCGGCGCCCACCTTCCCAGCGGTTACGCCGTTGCCCACTCGGCCCATATACCTGCCGGGGCAGTTGGTGGATTATGTAGCCCAAAGCGGCGACACGCTGCCGGCGCTGGCGGTGCGTTTTAATACCACCCTCAAAGAAATCCGCGCGGCTAACCCCAATATTCCGGAGGACGCCACCACCATGCCGCCCGGCATGCCCATGCAGATCCCGATTTATTACCAACCCTTTTGGGGCAGCCCCTACAAAATGATTCCAGACAGCCTGTTTGTCAACGGTCCGGCGCAGGTGGGCTTCGACCCGGTGGCTTTCGTCCGAGCACAGCCGGGCTGGTTCAAGGATTATGCTTTCTTCGTGGATAAGGATACGCTGAAGGGCGGCGAACTGGTGGCACAGGTGGCATTAGATTACAGCCTGAGCCCGCGCCTGCTGCTGGCGCTGATCGAATTTGAGACCGGGGCGCTCTCACAGCCGCAAAAGCCTGAAGTTGAGGCCGATTACCCGCTGGGTTATGTCAATGCCTCGAACAAGGGCATTTATCGCCAACTGCTGTGGCTGGCCAATTTCTTGAACGAAGGCTATTACCGTTGGCGCGCAGGCACCCTGAAGGAATTCGACCTGCGGGACGGGCGTGTTTACCGCCTGGACCCCTGGATCAACGCTTCTACTGCTGCGCTGCAGGTTTATTTTGCCAAAATTTACGCGCCGGAAATATTTAACCAGGCTGTCCAGGGCAATGGATTGGCGTCAACCTACCGTAAACTGTTTGGCGACCCATGGACCAACCCCCAGGGTGAGTTCCCGGTCAACCTGCGCCAGCCCAGCCTGCGCATGCCGTTTCTGCCGGGGCACACCTGGGCCTTTACCGGCGGACCGCACACCGGCTGGGGCGATGGCGAACCGCTCTCAGCCATCGATTTTGCCCCGCCTACCGCCAAGGGCGGCTGCTCGGTCAGCAGTGAACTGGCCACAGCTATGGCCGATGGAGTCATTGCGCGCACCGGCCCGGCCATTGCCGTGCTGGATCTGGATGGAGACGGCGACGAACGCACCGGCTGGGTAATTTTTTACCTGCACCTGGCCAGTAACGATGCCGTGACGCTTGGCACACGCCTGCGCACCGGCGACCCGCTGGGGCACCCGTCCTGTGAGGGTGGGCGCGCCACGGGCACGCATATTCATATTGCGCGAAAATATAACGGAGAGTGGATCCCGGCGGACGGCGTGCTGGCCTTCAACCTGGAAGGCTGGGTGGTCAAACGCGGCAGCCAGGCTTACGAAGGTACCATGATGCGCCAGGCCAGCGTGATCCGCGCCTGTACTTGCTCAGATCAGCTTTCGTTTGTAAAGGCTGAACCTTAAGCTTCCAGGATCGTAATTTTGTGCTCGATTTTGGCCGCTTTGCTGAGCATGGCATAGGCCGAACAATATTTGGTCTCTGACAGTTCCACCGCGCGTTCGACGGCGGCAGGGCTGATGGCTGTGCCGGTGACGACGTACTCCACCACAATCTGGGTGAATACCTTGGGGTGTTCCGTGGCGCGTTCCCCATTGACTTTGACCTCAAAACCGCTGACCTGCTGCTGTTTTTTGTGCAAAATCGAAAGTACATCCATGCTGGTACAGCCGGCCAGCCCTACCAGCAGCAGTTCCATCGGCCTGAAGCCCTGGTCATCCCCCCCCGAATCGATGGAGGTATCGAGCGGCAGGCTAAAGCCGCTGCCCGCGCTACCGGTAAAGCTCATTTTCCCCTTCCAAATGACAGACGCGTCCATATGTAATACTCCTCAGAGGGCAGCCGCCCTCGATTATTTCTGTTCGTTGGCCAGTGCCCGGCGGATTTCATCCACCAACATGGCTTCGGGGGCAGCCCCGATCATTTCTCCAGCGCCAAAGTTGATTGAAGTGTGCGGAACTCCGCTGACCCCATACTGTTCGGCCAGTTCGGGAAACTCAGAGGCTTGCACCGTCTCGGCCTGCACCCATTCACTCTCCAGCGCCATCTGCGTAGCGAGCACCACGGCTCGCGGGCAGTGGGGTCAGGTAGGTGTGACGAACACCTGCAAATGCAGGGGTTTTTGGAGCGTCTTAAGATAACCGCGGGTGGCCTCCGAAAGGCCAGAAGCGCGGCGCGATACCAGAACGAGGCTGTGAATAAGCGAAGTGAACTCATGTCCGGCAGGAATTCCCGCGATACGAATGCCATAATCGATGGTCTGGCTGCCCTGTCTGCCGGCAAGCACAATCCCGGGGGTTTTATCTACATGATATTGTTCGGCCAATTCTGCCGCCGCGCTGATATCATGCACCTGCAGGCTGAGTTTGGCGGAGAGCGGAACAATTTCTTCGAGCAGTTCGCGGGTCTGTTCGCAGTATTCGCAGTTTTCCGACGCACTGGTAAATAATAAAATCTCGACCGGCTCGACCATTTCGTTTAAGACCTGACGAACCTGCTGTTCAATCCCCTGATTTAACATTTTGGCCATAACATCATCCTGACAAGCAATTATTTCTTTTCCGGCAGATATTCTGTCAGATCCAGGCGCAAAAACAAGCGCCGGCGAATATCCTGGGGTAGTTCGGCAGCAATTTCGCCGTTGGCATGATAAATTTCAATCGTCTTGCGCAGGGTATTCACAACCACCTGGCACTTATCGCAGCCCTCCAGGTGGCGCTCCAGTTCGCTGCACAATTCCGCGCGCAGCGTGCCATCCATGTACTCCGATAAAGAACCCAAAAGGTCATGACAATAAGCGTGTTCAGTCATCGTGTTTTGAATCCTTAATATGCGGCCCATAATAACCGGATAATTCTTCGCGCATCTTTAACCTGGCACGCAGCAAGCGAGTTTTGACGTTCATTTCGGTCAGGTTAAGCGCTTCAGCCGTATCTTTGATCGAAAGCCCTTCCACATCGCGCAGCAGAAACACCGCGCGCAGACCGGGTGAGAGTTGCTGCACAGCCCGATCTAAAAACTTGCGTGATTCGGCAGAAAGCAGCTCGGCCTCGGGCAAACAGCAAAAATCGACAATCTGGCGCGGCTCGCCGGGGCCTTCGCCATCGTCTCCGCCGTCATCCTCTAACGAAAGCGTCGGGCGGCGGCGGCGCATCAGCATCAACGCCTCATTAACCGCGATACGGTACAGCCAGGTCGTCAGGCTGGAACGCCCGGCAAAAGTAGGCAGTGCGCGCAGCGCCTTCAGATAAGTCTCTTGCAAAACATCCTCCGCATCTGCCGTATTGCCCAACATTCGCAATGCCAGGCGGAAAATCTGGCTCGAGGTGCGATCCACCAGGCGGGCAAACTCAGCCCGATCCCCAGCAGCCAGTGCGACCAGGTCAAACTCGGTAACGGGTGAAACGCTTTTATCCATTAGATGCGGTTTCCTGTGAAAAGTTGCAAGCCTCAAGAAAGCGGCCAGGTCGGCAGCACATCCAGGTCAAAGGCATCGCGGATGCCCCTGGAATAGCGGAAGTAACCGGCCGAACCGATCATTGCGGCATTATCGGTACACAAATACAAGGCAGGGATCTGCACGGGAAATTCGGTTTGCGCCTGGAAGGCCTCGCGCAGGGCTTTATTGGCAGAAACCCCGCCGGCGACCAATATTTCACGGACTTTATAGTGGTGCGCGGCTTTAAGGGTTTTAGTGAGCAGCACATCCACCACCGAAGCCTGAAAACTGGCCGCCAGATCTTCCACGGGCAGGCGCTTGCCGGTTTCTTCAAACGAGCGTACCACGCGCAGCACGGCGGTTTTCAGGCCGCTGAAAGAGAAATCCCAGGTGCCTTCCAGGCGGGCGCGCGGGAAGTTAAACGCCATGGGGTTACCATCCAGCGCGGACTTTTGGATGGCCGGCCCCCCAGGGTAGGGCAAAGACAGCAAGCGGGCCACCTTATCAAAGGCTTCGCCAGCGGCATCGTCGGAAGTGGCACCCAGGCGCTGGTAGGTGAGGTGGTCGGTCATCAGGTTCAATTCGGTATGCCCGCCGGAAACCAGCAGCGCCAGCAGCGGAAACTGCGGCGCGGGGGGCGGGTTGGGTGTATCGGAGCGGTAAACCCAGGAGGAATAAATATGGCCCTCGAGGTGATTAACCCCAATCAGCGGCAGCCCGGATGCCAGGGCGAGACCCTTGGCAGTATTCATGCCCACCACCAGCGACCCGGCCAACCCCGGCCCGCGTGTGACCGCGATGGCATCCAGGTTCGCCAGGGTCAGATGCGCTTGCTGCAGAGCTTCTTCGACCACAGCATAGATGGTGCGAATATGCTGGCGTGAGGCGACTTCCGGAAAGACACCCCCGTACTTGGCGTGGATTTCGATTTGTGAAGCCACCACGTTGGACAGCAAACTGCGTCCATTTTCTACCACTGCCGCGGCGGTTTCGTCGCAGGACGATTCAATGCCCAAAATACGGGCTGGAGGGAAAGCTGCCGCGCCTGCGCTCACGCGCTCTGGCTCCTGGGTGGTTTTCTGGTGAGCTGGTATATTCATACGGTTAAGTTTACCAGAATCGCGCCGAAATTACGACCGTACCGGCAGAACCAGGTCGAGCGGATAAGGCGCCATAATTTCGATCTGTCCATGGGGGCCGACCCAGACCGTATCTTCCAGGCGCACCCCCATGGCCCGCTCGGGATAATATAAACCCGGCTCCACCGTGACGATCGCCCCCGGCACCAGGCAGTCACCTGCCAGGGCGGCGGCGCCGGAAGCGGGGCGCTCGTGCACCTTCAACCCCACGCCGTGCCCCAGGCTGTGGACATAGCCCTGCTCTGTTTCCGGCTGTGAGCGCGTAGTGGCATGCCCCTGTGCTTCAAACAAATCGCAGGCCAACTGCTGGTAGCGTTTGAAAGGCGCATGGACCTCCAGCGCTGCCATCACCCCGCGGTACACACTGTGTACATCCTGGTAGAGTGCCAGAACCGCATCCGGGGCATAACCCAGGCACCAGGTGCGGGTGAAATCGTAGAAATATCCGCCGCCCTGCTCGCACGGGAAAATATCATAGACGATGGTCTGGCCCAGGCGCAACCAGTCGGCGGCGCTGCCGCTGGAATGCGGTACACCGGCATCGCGGCCCATGGCAAAGATGGTGCCCTGCGGGTTTTCCGCGCCCAGCTCGGCCAACCACAGGTTGATTTGGTTCTTGACGGCGCCAATCGTGAGCGGATCGCCGTTGACTTTAACCAATATCCCGTCTTTGGCGGCATGCCCGCTGAGGAAATCTGCCGTGCGCCCCACCACCGCGGTGGTCACCCGGCCCATCGCGCGGATGCGCGCCACTTCGGCAGCATCTTTGGTCATCATCGCTTCGGCCAGAATATCCTGGGGCTGGTAACCCACCAGTTCCAGACCAGGCATTTCCTGCGCAAGGGCGGCGGCGAGCGCATAAGCGGGGCCCAGTTCCAGGCGTCCGTAAAGCGCCACCCGGCCTGCGGTCACCCCGGCATCTTCCAGAATTTTCTTGCTGCGCAGCACGCCGGCGCGAAACGCATCTCCACCGGCGGCTTTGAGCAAATCTCCCATGGGATACGTGGCATAACTGCGCGTTTCCAGGCCCGAACGGGCGGCCTCGTCGCGCTCCATGGGCGCGTGGAACAAAACAGCTGGCTGGCCGCGCTTTTTGATCAGGTCGGCGTGGGTGAGGTGCCCGCCACCCATCATGTATACCATAGCCGGGTTGTGCTGCCCGGGACCCATCACCCACAGGGCATCCAGGTGGTTGGCTTGCATTAAAGCGTCAATGTCTGTTTTCATGAAATCACCCTAAATTAATTAACCACGGAGACACGGAGAAATATCCATTTTGAGGTGGTCAAATCAAGCGAATGGCTTTTCTGATCAGACCAGGAGTCGCGTATACCTTTTCAGGCGTGCTACACGAGCAGTTTTACTAACGCGGCAATCAGAACGGGATCCTGGTCGGGCAGCACCGTGCGCGGATCGAGCACCACGCGGTCAGATTCGATGCGCGCGATCACCGGGGGGCTGGCCGCGCGCAGGCGGCCCAGACGCCGGTTGGGCTGAGTGCCCGGCAGTGCCAGCAGGTAAGTGGGCTGGGTTTCCTCCGGCAGCGAGCCACCGCCCACAGTGGAAAGGCCCGGCACAATTTCGCCGGCGTGAATGGCGGCCTGCCAGGCCTGGGCGCGCTCGCGCAGCCGGTCGGGCGCGGCAGAAATCATCTGCCACACCGGGATTTCGCGCTCGGCTTCGTCTTTGAGATAGTGCAGCAGGGTGGCGGTGAGGGCCGCCAGGCACAGCTTATCGGCACGCACGGCGCGTGCCAGCGGATGCCGGGCAATTTTAACCAGCAAGTCATTGCGACCCACCAGAATGCCGGCCTGCGGGCCGCCCAGTAGTTTATCGCCGGAAAAGCACACCAGGTCTGCTCCCGCGCTAATCGATTCCTGAACGGTCGGCTCATGCGGCAGCCCAAAGCGGGCCGTGTCGAGCAAGGTTCCCGAGCCCAAATCGTCCAGCACGAACACCCCGGCGCGGTGCGCCGCCGCCGCCATTTCTGCCAGGCTGGGCTCGCTGGTAAAACCGATTACTTTGAAATTGGAGGGATGCGCGCGCATCACCAACGCTGCCGGCGACTGCAAAGCAGTTTCGTAATCGGCCACGTGCACTTTATTGGTGGTGCCGACCTCGACCAATTTAGCGCCGGATTGCGCCATCACGTCTGGCACGCGAAAACCGCCGCCAATCTCCACCATCTGCGAGCGCGAAATGATTACCCGTTTGCCTTTGGACAGCGCCGAAAGTGCAAGAAGCACCGCCGCGGCGTTGTTGTTCACCACCAGGGCGGCTTCGGCTCCGGTCAGGCGGCACAGAAGCGCCTCGGCATGGATGGCGCGCGAACCGCGCGCGCCTTTTTGCAGATCAAATTCGAGGGTGGAGTAAGCCGTATTAAGTTGGCTGACGGCTTGCAGTGCGGCGCGGCTGAGCGGTGCGCGCCCCAAATTGGTGTGTAAAATCACGCCAGTGGCGTTAATCACCGGTACCAGCGTCGGCGCCAACCAGGCTTCCAGGCGCAGCCCCACAGCACGCAAGATTTCCTGTACGTCTGGGATCACCGGCCCGCCCGCTTCGAGCGTGGTGCGCAGCTCGGCCAATACAACCCGCAGTGCTTCAAGGGTCAGCGGGCGACCAAAAAGGGTAATGAATTGAGCCGCCTGAGGAGTTTGCAGCAAAACATCCACCGCCGGGATGCTGCGGCGATCACTCATCCTCTGGATCCTTGGGCGGCTGCCAGCGCGCGCGTTCCCCCATGCGCAGGAAGGTCTCGATCAGCAGCAGGCCAATCCCCAGGAAAAAAGCAATCACGGGGTTGAGAATGCGCCCTAACTGCAGCCAGACCAGCAGGCTGGCGTACAGTCCAATCCAAACCGATTGGCGCAGCAGCACCCCTTCGTTGGCGGGCGGATGCGAAGCAAAACGGCGGTTTAAAAACGCCACCACCGGCAGGGTGGTGCCGCTGAGCGCCAGCATCACGAAGAAAAAGAACAGCCAGCGAAACCCCAACTCGGGATCGGTGCCAAAGATAACGTAAACCAGACCCAGCCAGCCCACGGCGCCCAGGGCCAGGCCGGAGACAAGAACCGGAAGAAAGGGAGGGAATTTTGGCGTTTCCACAGAAGTATCCTCACATGTGATTATATCGCAACCTGTTTGAAAGCCGGCTGGTTTGCTTTTTATTTCTGATTGTGGTAATATTTTTTTTATTAAACTCCCGGTTCATTCCGGGCTGCTCATCGAGAGAGGCGGAGGGATCGGCCCTGTGAAGCCTCGGCAACCGCTGTTCGTCGGCTGGTGCCAATTCCGTCAGGGTGCTCCCAGACCCTGGAAGATGAGGGTTTCGATCGCGACCGATCCTCTCATTCTATCGAGAGGATATTTTTTTATCATTCCGCTTCACAGGCCACTGAGAAGCGTTCCACTGGAGGCAGTATGCCCGCAATTCAATACACAAACCGGCGTTACCTGGATGCACTGGCACAGCGCGTGCTGATTTTTGACGGAGCCATGGGCACAAACTTGCAGCAGCAAGACCTGACAGCGGAGCATTTTGGCGGGGAAAAGACCCTGGGCTGCAATGATTACCTGGTGATCTCTTACCCACAAGCCGTTGAAAAGGTGCACCGCTCCTTCCTGGAAGTGGGCGTGGATGTGATAGAAACCTGCACGTTTCGTGCCAACCGGCTGACGCTGGGCGAATACGGCCTGGGGGGGCGGGTAAACGAAATCAACCGCGCCGCCGCCAGGTTGGCTCGCCGCCTGGCGGATGAATTTACCCAAACCAATGCTCAGGAGCGTTTTGTGGCCGGTTCGATTGGTCCTTCCGGCAAGCTGCCCTCGATGGATGACCCGGAACTCTCCAACGTGAGCTACGCCGACCTGGAAACGATGTTTTGCGAACAGGCGCAGAGCCTGATTGAAGGTGGTGTGGACCTGTTGCTGATTGAGACCTCGCAGGATATTCTGGAAGTGAAGGCCACCATCAATGGCATTCAACGTGCCTTCGACCTCACCGGTCAGGTGCTGCCGATTCAGGCCCAGGTGACGCTGGATACCACCGGGCGCATGCTGCTCGGCACCGATATTTCGGCGGTGCTGAGCATTCTGGAAGAGATGGGCATCGCGGCGATTGGCTTGAACTGTTCAACCGGTCCCGATTACATGCGCGAGCCGATTCGCTTTTTGGGCGAGCTATCGACGCTGCCGGTTTCGTGCATTCCCAATGCCGGTTTGCCGCTGAATGTCGACGGCCAGGCGGTATACCCGTTGGAACCAGGGCCCTTTGCCGATACCCTGACGGAATTTGTGGAGAAGTACCACATCAACATCGTGGGCGGCTGTTGCGGCACCACCCCGGCTCACCTGAAGCTGCTGGTGGAAAAGCTGCGCTCGGTGCGCCCCACCCCCCGCCCCACCACCTCCGCTCCGCGCCTGGCATCCGCGGTGGTGGCTACCGATATGCAGCAGGAACCCCGCCCCTTCTTTATAGGCGAACGGTTAAACACTCAGGGCTCGGCGAAATTCAAGCAGGTGGTACTGGCGGAAGATTTTGACGGCGCTTTATCCATCGCCCGCCAGCAGGTAAATTCTGGGGCGCACGGGCTGGACCTGTGCGTGGCGCTCACCGAGCGCGCCGATGAAGCTGCGCAAATGCGCCGCCTGGTCAAAACCCTGGCGCCTACCATCCGCGTGCCCCTGGTGATCGACAGCACCGAACTGGATGTGCTGGAAACCGCGCTGCAGACCGCCCCCGGACGCTGCCTGATCAACTCCACCCATCTGGAAGGCGGGCGCTCCAAGGCGGAAAAAATCTTTGCCCTGGGACGCAAATACAACGCGGCGGTGATCTGCCTGACGATTGACGAACAAGGCATGGCCAAAACCGCGCAGCGTAAACTGGAAATTGCCCGGCGCATTCACCATATTGCCACCAGCGAATACGGCTTTCAGGCGGGCGACCTGGTGTTTGACGCACTGACCTTCACCCTGGCGACCGGCGACCCCGAATTCAACGATTCAGCAGTCGAAACGCTGGAAGGTATCCGCCAGATTAAGGCAGCGCTGCCGGGCGTACTGACCTCGCTGGGGGTCAGCAATGTTTCGTTTGGACTGACCCCGGTCGCGCGCGGCGTGATCAACAGCGTGATGCTGTATCACTGCGTGCAGGCCGGCCTGGATATGGCGATTGTCAACCCGGCCCAAATTACTCCCTATGCAGAAATTTCCACCGACAGCCGTGAAATGGCCGAGGATTTAATCTTCAACCGCACGCCAGATGCCCTGGCGCGCCTGATCAAGCATTTCGAAGATGCCGGACCGGCGGCCAGGAATAAAAACGCCGGCAGTGAAACCGCCCTGACCGGTTTGAACGCCGAGCAGCGCATCCACAAGCGCATTTTAATGCGCCTTAAGGAAGGTATCGAAGCGGATATCGATGAATTGCTGCAGCAGCGCCCCGTCAATGAACGGGCGCAGCAGGCCATTTATGTGCTGAACAAGGTGCTGCTGCCCGCCATGAAAGAGGTGGGTGACCGCTTTGGCACGGGTGAATTAATTCTGCCCTTTGTGCTGCAGTCGGCGGAAGTGATGAAGAAGGCCGTGGCGCACGTCGAGCAGTTTTTAGACCGTGTGGAAGGCAGCAGCAAAGGCACGCTGGTGCTGGCCACTGTGTACGGCGACGTGCATGATATCGGCAAGAACCTGGTTAAAACCATTCTCTCGAACAACGGCTTTCGGGTAATTGACCTGGGCAAACAGGTGCCGGCGGAAACCATCATCGCCAAAGCCGTGGAAGTCAACGCGGACGCGATTGGCCTGAGCGCGCTGCTGGTTTCGACCAGTAAACAAATGCCGCTGATCGTCAACGAACTGCAGCGGCGCGGGCTGAAAATTCCGGTGCTGATCGGCGGCGCGGCCATCAACCGGCGCTTTGCGCGGCGCATTTTACTGACCGACCAGCAGCACTTTTATGAGCCGGGCGTTTTTTACTGCAAAGACGCCTTCGAAGGGCTGTCGACCATGGACACACTGATCGACCCGGAAAAATCCGGCGAGCTGCGCGCGCAGAACCGGCGCGAATCGGAGATGGAGCTGGGGCGCAGTTTGCAGAGCGAGGCCAAACCGGCCACAGCGCAGCGCTCCGATACCCCAAAAGCCACCTTCATTCCGCGCCCACCCACCTGGGGGCCGCGCGTGGTGCACCAGATGCCGCTGGATGCGGTCTTTCAGCATCTTTCTAAAAACGAACTCTTCCGGCTTTCGTGGGGCGCAAAAAACACGCACGGCGCAGAGTGGGAAAAACTGCAGCAAGATTTTGAAGATCGCCTGGAGCGCATGCGCCGCCAGGCACTGCTGGAAGGCTGGCTCAAACCGCAGGCCGTGTACGGCTATTGGCCGGCGCAATCTGACGGCGACGATCTGATTATCTACGACCCCGGCTCCGTGGCAGCCGGCTCGCCCGCCGAAAAACTGCGCTTTAGCTTTCCCCGCCAGCCCTCGGGTGATTATTTGTGCCTGGCCGATTATTTCGCTCCACTTGGTTCGGGCCAGATGGATGTAGTGGCCTTTCAGGTGGTGACGGTGGGCCAGGCGGCCAGCGATCGCTTTGAACGCCTGCAGGAGGCCAGTAATTTCAGCGAAGCCTATTTCACCCACGGGCTGGGGGTGCAGACCGCCGAAGCCTGCGCGGAATACCTGCACCAGCATATCCGGCGCGAACTGGGCCTGGCGGCCGGCCAGGGCAAGCGCTACTCGTGGGGCTACCCGGCCATCCCGGATCTGGCTGACCACGCCCGCGTGTTTGAGCTGCTGCCGGCCGAAAGCGAATTGGGCTTGCTGCTGACCCCGGCATTCCAACTGGTACCCGAGCAGTCCACCGCCGCGATTGTGGTGCATCACCCCTCGGCAAAATACTACAACATCGGCGAAAGCCGCGTGGCGCAGTTAATTAAATAACCATGGAAAAAACAACTTTCGCTGCATTGCTGGCCGGTCCGCGGCCTATCCTTTCCGATGGCGCGTTGGGCACGCTGCTCAACCAGCGCGGGGTGCGCTTTGATGAATGTTTTGATGCGCTCAATCTGACTCAGCCGGCGCTGGTGGCCGAAATACACCGCGAATATATTGAAGCCGGCTCGCAGATGATCCAGACCAACACCTTTGGCGCCAATCGCTATAAACTGGCGCGCCACGGGCTGGAAAACCGCGTGGCCGAAATTAATGCGGCGGGGGTGGACCTGGCGCGGCGCGTCATTCTGGCTTCATTCAAGCCGGTGCTGATCGCCGGCGATGTGGGCCCATTGGGGGTGCGCATGGCACCCTTTGGGCGGGTACAGCCGGAAGAAGCCCGCGCCGCCTTTCGCGAACAGATCGCCGCACTGGCCGGCGCCGGGGTCGACCTGCTGGTAATTGAAACCATGACGGACCTGTTTGAGGTGCATGAGGCGATTGCGGCGGTGCGCGAGGTGGCCCCGGAACTGGCGATATTGGCCTCGATGACCTTCACGCGCGACGACCGCACCCTGCTGGGCGATGACCCGGCCAAGGTGGCGCGCAAGATCCACGAATCGGGCGCCGACCTGATCGGGATCAACTGCTCTGGCGGACCCAACCAACTACTGCGCATTCTGCGGCAGATGCACCAGGCGGTGCCAGGCGGTCAGTTTTCGGTGATGCCCAATGCCGGCTGGCCCGAACAGGTGGGCGGGCGCATCAAATACCCGGCCGAACCGGAATATTTTGGCAATTATGCGCTTTCGTTCTGGCAGGCGGGCGCTCGAGTGATCGGCGGCTGCTGCGGCACCACCCCGCGCCACATCCAATCCATGGCGCGCGCCATCGCCGCGGCACCGCTGGACAGCCATACCCACGGCATCAGCGTGAACACGATTGAAAGTGAAGAACCGCTGCCGGCTGACCAGCAAACCTCCCAACTGGCGCAAAAGCTGGCCGCGGGCCGTTTCGTGATCGCGGTGGAAATGGACCCACCGCGCGGCCTGGCAACCCACAAACTGCTGGCGGGGGCCAGTCTGCTGGCGGAATCCGGGGCGGATGTGATCGATGTGGCCGACAGCCCGATGGCGCGCATGCGCATGAGCCCCTGGGCGGTGTGCTCGCTCATCCAGCGGCGCATCGGCATCGAAACCGTGCTGCACTTCCCCACGCGCGGGCGCAACCTGCTGCGGGTGCAGGGCGACCTGCTGGCCGCGCATGCCCTGGATGTGCACAACGTATTCGTGGTGATGGGCGACCCGACCGCGATCGGCGACTACCCCAACGCCATGGATAATTACGACCTGGTGCCCTCCGGTCTGATCAAGCTGATCAAGCAGGGCTTCAACGCGGGGGTCGATCACGCCGGCAGCACCATCGGCCAGCCCACCTCATTTTTTGTGGGCAGCGCTCTTAATGTGAACCCGCCCGACCTGGGCGAGGAGCTTAAAACCGTGCGCCGCAAGCTGCGCGCCGGGGCAGATTTTTTCCTGACCCAGCCCATCTACGACGCCGGACTGGTACAGGCCTTTTTGGATCGCTACCAGGCGGAGCATGGCAAATTTCCGGTGCCGCTGATCATTGGCATCCTACCGCTGGCCAGTGCACGCCACGCCGCTTTTCTGGCGCAAGAGGTGCCCGGCATCACCATCCCGGCTGAAATTCTGGAACGCATGAACCGCGCCAGCGAACGCGGCGCGCATGAGGGCATTCAAATCGCCACGGACCTGATCGGGCAGTTGCGCCCGGTTGCCCAAGGTATTTACCTGATGCCGGCATTCAACCGGTTCGATTATGCCGCTGAAATCATCGAAAACGCCCGTAAAGTGTAACCGGGGCCATCCCCCCTTACACCGCCACCCTGAAGCCTGGAGCAGCCTTGCATAACCCACGTCCGTTTTGTTTTTTCTTGTGTGTCTTGTGTTTTCTGGCATTGGGTGCAGCCGGCTGCCAATTGCCGGCTGCGTTACCGGCTACGCCGACCCCCGGCCCGAGCCTGACACCTGCGCCGACCCTGACACCCACCGAAACCAACACGCCCTGGCCCGCATTTGTCACCCTGACGCCGTTGCCAACCGCCACCGCGGTGCTCACAGCCACTCGCGCGGCCAGCGGCACCCCCTTTCCCAGCGCCACCCCCACCCCGGTGATCCTGGGGGCGATCCATTTTCCGGCGGATGTTAACCCCTTAACCGGGTTAAAGGTCAGCGACCCTACGCGCCTGGACAGGCGGCCCGTATTGGTTAAAGTGTCCAATTTTCCGCGTACCGGCCGGCCGCACGCCGGGCTGTCTGCGGCCGACCTGGTGTTTGAGTATTATATAGGCGAGTATGAAAACCGCTTTTTGGGGGTGTATTACAGCCAGGATGCCACCCGCATCGGCCCGCTGCGGTCGGGCCGCCTGGTGGACGCCCAATTGGGTACAGAATACGGCGGCATTCTGGTTTACGGCAATGCCGACCCGCGCGTGGATAAACTGCTGGTCGATACCCTCGGCACGCGCGCCATCACCTTTGACGATGCCCCTTGCCCGCCCATTTGCGGCAAGGATACCCATTCGGTGGAAGGCGTGTTTGCCAACTCGGCTGAAACCACCCGCTTCGCCATCGCCCAGCGTATTAATAACGACCGTCCCGATTTGCGCGGAATGATCTTTGATGTGCGTCCACCCGTCACCAAAACAGGCGGTGAGTTTTTGGGGGTGATGTTCGGGCCGGAAAACCGGGGGGAATGGCGCTACGCCCCCGCGCGCGGCGTTTACCTGCGCTGGATCGAAGAAGAACGCTCCAGGAATCAATTTGTGCAGGTGCCGCTGATCGACCGCAACAACGGCCAGCAGCTCGCCGTGGACAACGTGGTGGTGCTTTTCACCCAAACTACCGAACTGCTGCCAACGATGTTTGAGATGGAGTTGAATGGTAATACCGGCGGCCAGCGGGCGGTTTTCTTTCGCGATGGGCGGGTGGTGGATGGCCTGTGGCGTTCCAACGGAGCTAACCTGCCCTTGAGCTTTATGAGCTCCTGGGGCGTGCCCATGCCCCTCAAACCCGGTAAAACCTGGATTATCTTCGTGGGCATGCCTTCCATTTTGAGCCAGAATACCCCCGCTCGCTGGGAATTGGAGTATCATACAAAATAGATATGCGCATCTTAGTCCTCTCTGATATTCACGCGAACCTGACCGCTCTGGATGCGGTATTGGAAGCCGCCGGACCGGTCGAAGCGATCTGGTGCCTGGGCGATGTGGTCGGATACGGGCCAGATCCCAACGAATGCATTGAGCGGCTGCGCAGCCTGCCCAACCTGACCTGCCTGATGGGCAACCACGACGCCGCCGCACTTGACCAGATCGATCTGGAAGCATTTAACCGCGAAGCGCGCCATTCGGTGCGCTGGACGCAAGATGTGCTGACCCCGCAAGGCCGTGATTTTCTGGCACAACTGCCCGAAAGGGCGCTGGCGGAAGGCGTCACCCTGGCGCATGGCAGCCCGCGCAGCCCGGTGTGGGAATATTTGCTGGACCACCAGACCGTTTCAGAAAACATGGCGTATTTTGACACCGACCTGTGTTTTATCGGGCACACACATATTCCGCTGTTTTTTTGCCAGGAATCAGATACGGGGGAAATCACAGGAGATATTGTTTTGGATGGTGAAAGTCCGCCGATCTCCGGGCGCATGTTCCTCAATCCCGGGTCGGTAGGCCAGCCGCGCGACCGCGATTCGCGCGCCGCCTACGCGATTTTTAACTCTGAACCGCGCCACTGGAAGGCTGCGCGCGCGCAATACGATATTGCCAGCGTGCAGGAACGCATGCGCCAGGCTGATTTTCCCACACGCCTGGTCCAGCGCCTGATACAGGGCTGGTAGGAACAAAATCGCAGATTCTTCGTCTATTCATTAGTACTCTTTACCGGTGTCCGTATATGATCTACCTATGGGCTCCCCTGCGGGAGGCCGAAGCGGATCGCGGAGGTCACGAAGCAAGAAAGATCAATTTTTACGTGATCCACGACGTGCGAGTGACTCAGTAAGGGTTTCGCCAGAACAAAAACCAAATTGGCGCCCAGGAGATGATGATGAAGACAAGAATTGCCCTTTTCACCCTGATCGTTTTTGTGCTTGGTTTGGGCGGCTGCTCGTCTGCCGCCACGCCGTCTGCCGCTGATGAAAAGTCGTATGCCCCCATGGCGGCAGCCACCGCGGCGCCCAGCGGTAGTAGAACCGCCTCAGGCGTGGCCCAACCGGCGGCGGTTCAACCCCGCCTGGTGATCAAAAACGCCGACCTGACCCTGGTGGTGGATGATCCGGCTTCCGCCATGACCACCATTATGAACATGGCAAACGAAATGGGCGGATTTGTGGTTACTTCCAAGTCTTTTAAGATCCGCGCAGAAAATGGCACCGAAGTACCGCAGGCCACGATTAATGTGCGCATTCCCGCCGAAAAGCTGGATGCTGCCATGATCCAGGTCAAGAAACTGGTCAAAGACCCGGCCCAGGATATTCGCGCAGAGAATGTCAGCGGGCAGGATGTCACCGCGGATTATGTCGACCTGCAGTCGAAACTTGGGGTTTATGAAAACACCGAAAAAGGTCTGCTGCGCCTGCAAGATTCGGCCACCAAAATTGATGATGTGCTGACTATCTTCAACCAATTGACCCAGGTGCGCCAGCAGATCGAGCAGATTAAGGGCCAAATGAAGTATTTCGAAGAGGCCGCCGCCTTATCATCGCTCAACATATCTTTGCTGTCAAAAGCGGGGATTGCCCCGCTTTCAATTGGCGGCTGGCAGCCCATCGGCGTGGTCCGCGACGCCTTCCAGACCCTGATCGATATCGGCAAGGGACTGGTGGAAGTGGTGATCTGGCTGGTGATTGTTTTCCTACCGCTGGGATTGGTGCTGTACTTCCCTGGACGCTGGTTGTGGCGCTGGTTTAAGAAAAACTTTGCCGCCAAACCTCGCCCGGTGATGCCCTACACCAATATGATGCCGGTGGCGCCGCTTTATCCCATGCCCGGGCCAGCAAACCCACCCGCCCCTGGCGAGCCGCCATACCCGCCCAGCCAACCGCCGCAAAACAGCCTGTAAAGGTAAATTTGAATTTATAGAAACAACCCGCCGCAGGTAAACCTGCGGCGGGTTGTTTCTTTTATGGGCTAAACTGACCGGTCGCCGGGTTAAACCGGAATTGGATGCCACCGTCTGCACCTAAGAGCAGATCACCACCGGCCTGTGCCAGCACACGCACGGCGCCGGCTTTTTGCGGGGTCAGGAAAAACTGGCGCGAGAAGCGGCTGCGATCACCCGAGACGCGCATCACCACCACCAAGCCCTGGCTGGGGTCGCCGGCCTGGGCGCCGGCCGACACCAGCACAAAATCGGTGTCGATGCTGTCTTGCCAATGGTTGGTGATGGTGCCTTCCCAGGCATGAATCACCCCGCCTGCGCCTTCAAAAATACCCACCGGGAAGCCAGAGTCACCCACTGCCAGGGCTGCAGGGGCCATGTCCGGGCTTTTGGATGCCGGGCGGAACTGCCCCTCGGCCGTATCGGCCAGCACGCGCCGGGCATTGAGCAACTTGGCCTGCAAACTCAGCCGCATCTGCGCATCCAGCCCTTTCTGGTTGAGGGCAGCCGTAAAGCGTTCGACCGACTGCTGCGCCTGTGACGTCTGATTACTGGCCGGGGTTTGCAGCGGCAGGGCCGCCTTGGGGCTGGTGGGCATGGTGAAGGCCCACATGATATCGGTGGACCAGCGCGGGGTATAGAAGGTACGCGCATCGCGCTTGAGTTCGTTATAGAGCTGCAGCCAGCCAGTGGCAGGTGTGTTGTTAACCCCGATGCATTGAGCGGCGTCTACCTGCCCGCAGGCCTGCCATTGGGTGAGCACCCCGTGGAATTCGATGGGGTAGCCGTGCTTATTGACCGAGTACAGGCTGAGCAGTGCCCACTGTTCGGCATTGGCGCCGCGCGTGTTGTAGATTTCGGGCAGGGGAAAACCAGGGCGAGTGCCGTACGCTTTATACCAGGCATCTTCCAGCGTCCAGCCGTTGGCGCAGTAGGTGCGGGTGGGGTCGGCGCGGGTGGGGCAGCCATCCGCAGTGCCGAAATCGTAATAATCATACAGGTCCACCGAGTCGTAACCGTCGACCCAGGCCCGGGTGGTCGCGGCCGAGTTCCAGGCCAGTTCAATGTCATTCCCGCCAAACGCATGCACCTGGCCGGAATATCCGCTGGTCTTGAACCAGGCGTTAATATCATTAATCATTTGCGCCCAGGCCGCCCCGTGGGCGCGCGCGGTGGCAGTGGAAGACGCCAGCAATGAACCGTAATTGGTGGTGCCCACCACCACGTTGAGTTGAGAGGCGCGGTCGGTGCCGGCACAAATGTAGTAACCGCGGCCAAAATTTTCAACCGCGAGCTTGATCTGGGTAATAGTGACCGGCCCCATCCAGAACAGATCGGTGCCATATTCGCCGTTAATCTGCTTGGGTGAGCCGTAATCGAGCACAATCAACTGGTTGCGTGTGCCGGGCAGGTCGCGATCCTGCGTGCCAAACTGGCAGCCCAAGTTGTAGTGTTTGTTGCCATCGATGGTCAGTAAATAATAACTGGTAGAAAACGCCGGCGGCGTGCCGGGCGGCAGCGGAGTGTTGGTTACGGTGGCAACCGCCGTGGGGCTTGGGGTAAAGGTGGCTGTTGGCACAGGGGTTGGGGTGGGTGTTGGCGTGGGCGCATTTTGAACCACCGGGAGATACCCCGTCCAGGCCAACGGCAGGCTAAACAGTCGCGCCCCCGCCTGCACGATTTCGGTAAGCTGAGCTGCCAGCAGCACGCTTATCAGTACCAACCCCATCACCCATCGACCGTTTGGTTTCGATTTCATTCAAGACTCCCAACTGTAATAGGATAACGCTTGCCAAGGGTTGAGCCTGATGAAAACCGAACTCGGGATAACGCGCGCGGCAGTGGGTCATGCGGGGGGCTGCCTATCCAAGACGCCGGCCACCACCTCGCTCAACTGCTGGGCGGTAAAGGGTTTGTTGAGCACATAAGCCGCCCCCAGGTTCCAGGCTTTTTCGAGCTCAGCCTGAAAACCCGCCGCTGTGACCACCACCACCGGAATGGCGGGTTTCACGGTTCCATCCTGCATCATTTTCAAAAAATCCAGCCCGCTGATATCGGGAAGCATTAAATCGCAGGTGATTAAATCCACGGGTGCGAGCGCCAGCAGGTCTAATGCTTCCGAAATCGCCAGCGCGGTTTGCACTTGATAACCGGCCCGAGTCAGAATGGCCGAGACCAGCCTGAGCATCATCTTTTCATCATCGATCACCAGAATTCTCTTCCCCATGTTGCATCCTTTGTGCCAGTTCTCAGCCAGCGAGTGCGGCTGACCCTAAACCCGCGCGGAGTGTCTTGCGGCGGTGGCAGCCGTGTTATGCAGCGAATCATATCATAAATCGCAATAGTGCAGAACTTGCTTTACGGCCCACCAGACCCCCTAACCCCGGCCCTTCCCCCATTTTGAAGTACAAAAAGAGGGAAGGGTGCCTTTTTGCCGCGACTTGTGAGCCCGTAGCTCCCTCCCCTAAAATCCGATTTTTGGATTTTGGGGGAGGGTCGGGGTGGGGGTCAGGTTTGAATACCCATGGCAAGTAATGCAGCATTGCCATAATGCTGCGATATTTGGGTCCAGAAGTATCATAGAACAAATGATATAATCCTTAATATGGCTTCTATTGTAGTTCTGGATATTGAAACGACCGGATTAGATTCGCAAAACGACGCGATAATTGAAATTGGCGCAGTTCGTTTTAATGGCAAGCGCGTGGAGAATGAGTGGAGCACACTGGTTAATCCCAACAAACCCATTCCCCCTATGATCACCAGCCTGACCGGGATCTCAAACGAAATGGTGCGCAACGCGCCGCCCATCCGCGCGGTGATTCAAACGCTGGCTGATTTTGTGGGCGATGCCCCGGTGCTGGGGCACAACGTGCGCTTTGATCTGGCCTTTTTACAGCGCAACAATATTCTGATGAACAACCCGGTGCTCGACACCTATGAGCTGGCCGCGGTACTGATGCCTACCGCCAGCCGCTACAACCTGGGCGGGCTGGCGGCACAGTTGGGTATTTTACAACCCGCCACCCACCGCGCCCTGGACGACGCGCGCTGTACACATGCTTTATACATAAGTCTATACGAAAAAGCCTTACTGCTCCCCACCGATCTGATCGCGGAATTTGTGCGCCTGAGCGAGCCGTTTGAATGGGGCGCCAAATGGATGTTCACGCGCATGCTGCGCGACCGCTGGCAGAACCCCGTCTCACCCCCGCGCGGGCACAATGCGCTGATTAACCTGCCCGCCGAGGTTATCAACCCGCCGCTGATTCCGTCCGACCACCCGCAGGCGCTGGACCCCGACGAAGTGTGCGCGCTGCTGGAATATGGCGGGCCTTTCTCGCGCTATTTTAATTCCTATGAACAGCGCCCGCCCCAGGTGGAGATGATGCGCGCGATTTCAATCGCGCTTTCCAGCGGGCAGCATTTACTGGTAGAAGCGGGCACCGGCACCGGTAAATCCTTTGCGTACCTGGTGCCGGCGGCGCTGTGGGCCTGCCAGAACAATATGCGCGTGGTGATCTCGACCAACACCATCAACCTGCAGGACCAGTTGATCAAAAAAGATATTCCAGACCTGCGCGCCGCGCTGCAGTTGGATTTGCGCGCGACCGTGCTCAAAGGGCGCTCCAATTACCTGTGCCCGCGCCGGTTGGAACTGATGCGCTTGCGCACCCCGGAATCGGTGGAAGAGATGCGCGTGCTGGCTAAAGTGCTGGTGTGGCTGAGCCAGGGCGGGGCCGGCGACCGCAACGAAATTAACCTCAACGGCCCGATTGAACGCGACAAATGGCTGCGCCTCTCGGCCGAGGATGAAGGCTGCAAGGCCGAAGTGTGCGTCAACCGCACCGGCGGCAGTTGCCCATTTTATCGCAACCGCCAGGAAGCGCAAAGCGCGCACATTATTGTGGTGAACCACGCCCTGCTGCTGGCGGATGTGGCTACCGGCAGCCGCGTGCTGCCCGATTACGACTACGTGATTGTCGACGAAGCCCACCATATCGAATCGGCCACCACCAGCGCGCTAAGTTACCGCGCCACCCAGGGCGACCTGGCGCGCCTGCTGCGCGAGCTGGGCGGCACTTCCAGCGGGATTTTGGGCCGCCTGCACACCACGGCGCATGAGATGCTGCGCCCCTCCGATTTTGCCGCCTACCAGCAGGCCATTCAGCGCGCCACCGATCTGGTGTTCCGCCTCGAACACGATTTTATCAACTTCTTTAAGTCGATCGAGGATTTCCTGGAAGACCGCCGCGACGGGCGGCCGGTGAGCCCCTACGGGCAGCAGGAACGGGTGGTGCCCGCCACGCGCACCCTGCCGATCTGGACCGAGGTGGAGATCGCCTGGGAATCGGCGCGCGAGACCGCCGGGCTGCTGCTGAACCTGGTGAGCCAACTGCATAAATCCATCGGCGAGGCCGGTGACGCCCTTTCTGAAGAACTGCAGGACCTGCAGGGCAGCCTGGCTGACATTCACCGCCGCATGAGCGACGCGCGCACTAATCTGCAGGGCCTGGTGAGCGAGCCCAACACCGAGCTGATCTACTGGGCCGAGATCCAATCGAACAACTCCCAAATTGCACTGCAGATGTCCCCGCTGCACGTGGGCCCACTGATGGAACAGTACCTGTGGAATGAAAAATCCAGCGTGATTTTGACTTCCGCCACTCTCACCACCCACGGCGAGTTCAACTACATTCGCAGCCGCCTGAATGCCGAAACGGCGGGGGAAGTGGCGCTGGGCTCGCCCTTTGATTACGAGACTTCGGCGCTGCTGTACCTGGTGAACGACATTGCCGAACCAGCGGATGCCAACAACTACCAGCGCTCGGTTGAACAAACCATCGTCAAGCTGGCAAAGGCCACCCACGGGCGGATGTTGGTGCTGTTCACTTCCTATGCGCAGCTCAAGCGCACCTCGCAGGCCATCACACCGCCGCTGGCCGCATCCGAGATCCAGGTCTACGAACAGGGCGAAGGCGCTTCGGCCAACACCCTGCTGGAGACCTTCCGCGAGGCCGACCAGGCCGTGCTGCTGGGCACACGCGCCTTCTGGGAAGGCGTGGATATCCCGGGCGATGCGCTTTCGGTGCTGGTGATCGTCAAGCTGCCGTTTGACGTGCCTTCCGACCCGATCGTCGCGGCCCGCTCCGAGACCTTTGAAGATGCCTTCAACGAATACAGCCTGCCCGAGGCCATTCTGCGCTTCCGCCAGGGTTTTGGCCGCCTGATCCGCACCCAATCGGATCGGGGCGTGGTGGCGATTCTGGACCGGCGCATTATCAGCAAACGCTACGGCAAGCTGTTCATCGAATCGCTGCCGACCTGCAAATTGAAGGTGGGGCCAATGGCCGACCTGCCCGCCGCCGCCGCCCGCTGGCTGAACTTGTGAGCACAACACTTTACTGCTGATAAAAGGCGTCCCTGGCAAATGCCAGGGACGCCTTTTATCAGCAGTTTATTCTCCCAGCCACCAGCCGCCTTCGTGCGGCTCTTCGCGCGGCTGGAGCGTTTGCACCTTGCCGGGCTCTAACCAGAGCACCGCGGGGCGCGCCGCCAGGTTGTAATTGGACGACATCGCCAGATGGTACGCGCCGGCCACCGGCATCGCCACCAGGTCGCCGCGTTCCAGCGGCGGCAAATATACTTCCGGGATCAGGCGGTCGCCGGTTTCGCAAAACTTGCCCACCAGGGTGGTCTTGCGCGTGACCGGGGAGTTGGGCAGATCCACCCGGCAGGCAGTGTACTGCGCCTGGTAAAGCGCCGGGCGCGGGTTATCGGCCATGCCGCCATCCACCGCCACGAAATACGTGCCATCAGCGGCGGTTTTAGTGGTGCCCACAGTATAGATCACCACCCCCGCGCGCGCCACAATCATGCGGCCCGGTTCCAGCAACAGCTTGGGCAGCGGCCAGCCGCGCCTGGCGCAGCCGGCTTTCACCGCGCCGGTAACCGCCTCGATCCACGGCTGCGGTTCGCCCTGCGGGTCATCCAACGTATACGGCACGCCCCAGCCCCCACCGGGGCTGAGTTCTTCGGGCACCCAATCCTGCGAGGCGGCCAACTCCAGCAGGGTTTCAATTGCCTGGCAGTAGGGCTCTACCTCGAATACCAGCGAGCCCAAATGGGTGTGCAGGCCGGTCAATTTGAGCCACTGGCTGGCACGCGCGCGGCGAATGCCTTCGGCGGCCTGACCATCGGCCAGGGGCAGGCCAAACTTGCTGGCGGGGTGCGCCGTCTGGCGGTAGGCGTGGGTATCCACGTGGATGCCGGGGGTCACGCGCAGCCAGATACGCGCGGTGCGGCGCAGACGCGCGCACAGCCGTTCCAGGTAGGCCAACTCTTCCAGGCTGTCGACCACAATCGCCTGCACGCCCCATTCCACCGCGGCCAGCAGGTCGCTTTCGGATTTGTTGTTGCCGTGCAGATGCACCCGCTCCGGCGCAAAACCGGCCTTCTGGGCCACACGCAGCTCGCCCAGGCTGACCACATCCACCCCCAGGTTCAACTGCGCCAGGCGGCGAGCCATTCCCAGCGAGAAATAGGCTTTGGCGGCATAGGTCACATCCAGGGCAGCGGGATAATTTTGGGCCAGCAGATCCTGAATTTGCGCGATCTGGCCGGTGATGGTGGCCGCGTCATAGACATACAGGGGAGTGCCATAATGGCGCGCCAGCGCCGTCAGGCTGTGGCCCGCCACCGCCAGGCTGCCGGTGGCATCCAGTGAAACAGAAACCGGAAACAAATCCAGAATGGAACGCGTCATTCGCCTACTTCCTCCTCAGAATTTAAACCTGGCGCGGCGGCCAGAAGCTGACCTGGCTGGGCGCCGTCCAATTCTAATACGCTTTGCGCATTGAGACGGGATGCCAGGTGAAACTCACCGGGGCGCTCATTTTCGCCAAAGGATGATATCACCACAATCGCTTTGACCTCGACCGGGCCGGGGTTGCGCCAGAAGTGCAGCATTTGCGCCGCAAAAATCAGCGAATCGCCCGCTTCCAGCAGGTACTGCTGGCCTTCAACCGTATACTCCAACTGGCCCTGCTGGCAGAAAATGAATTCATGCCCGGTGTGCAGCATGCCATGTTGGCCGCTGCTGCCACCGGCCGCCAGGGTGAGCAAGAAGGCCTCGACGCGGCCTACAAAACGTTCTCCGCCCAGCCCTTCCCAGGTTCCCAACGGGATGGTAAGGTGGGGGCGCTGCGCGGCTTTACAAAAAACCACGCGATACTTCTGCTCTTCTTTATGAAAGAAAGCCACAATCGGCACTTCCAGAGCCTCGGCCAGCTTGGTGAGCGTGCCGACGGATGGCGAGGTGAGACTGCGTTCAATCATGCTCAAAGCGTTGGCAGACAGGCCGCTGCGCCGGGCCAGCGCCCGCATTGACACCCCGCGTTCTTCACGCAGCTCGCGCAGGCGCGCACCCACATCAATCGCGGTCGTATTCTTCTGCAATTCATTCACTGATTTGGCTACCTTCCCCTGCAGGGATGATTCTCTTCAAAAAATCGCCAGGTGCACTAGAACAACCCGACCACCCGGCCGGTCTCCAGGTCGATATCCACATCGTAGAAAGCCGGGCGGGTGGGCAACCCCGGCATGGTAGACATCTTACCGACCAGCGGGTAGACAAAACCGGCCCCGACCGAGGCGCGAATATCACGAATGGGAATGCGAAAACCTTTGGGCACGCCTTTCAAGTTCGGGTCGTGGCTCAGGCTGAGATGAGTCTTGGCCATGCACACCGGCAGCCGGTCAAAACCGAGGCGGGTGTATTCGGCAATCTTTTCCTCAACCCCTTCCTCGTAATCTACCCCATCCGCGCCGTACACTTCACGCGCCACGCATTCAATTTTTTGTTGGATGGTCCACTCCAACGGGTAGAGGAAGTGGAAATCGACCGGTTTTTCGGCGGCCTGTACCACCGCCCGGGCCAGATCCAACGCGCCTTCACCGCCCAATTCCCAGTGGCGGCTGATCACCGCGGCCTCGGCGCCACCTTCGGCCACCGCCGCGCTGCGCAGGTACTCCAATTCATTGGGGGTGTCGGTGGCAAAGGTGTTGATCGCCACCACCACCGGAATGCCAAATTTGCGGGCAATGGCGATATGCTGCAGCAAATTGCCGATGCCGGCGCGCAGCAGCGGCACGTTTTCGGTGGTGTAGGCCGCGTCCAGCGGGCGCCCCGCGATCACCTTGGGACCGCCGCCGTGCATCTTGAGTGCGCGAACGGTGGCCACCAGCACGACTACGTTGGGCACCAGCCCAGAATAGCGGCATTTGATATCAAAAAACTTCTCCATGCCCATATCCGAACCAAAACCGGATTCGGTCACCACAAAATCGGCCAGCTTGAGGCCGATTTTGTCGGCCAGAATGGAACTGTTGCCATGCGCGATATTGGCGAACGGGCCGGCATGCACCAGGGCCGGCGTGCCTTCCAGGGTCTGCATCAGGTTGGGTTTAATGGCGTCTTTCATCAAAACGGTCATCGCCCCGGCCACGCCCAGGTCGTCGCAGGTCACGGCTTCCGCGCTGAGCGAAAGCGCCACCACAATCCGGCCAAAACGCGCGCGCATATCCGCCAGGCTATCGGTGAGGGCCAGCACTGCCATGATTTCGCTGGCGACGGTAATATCAAAACCGGTCTGGCGCGCGTGCCCGGCCTCTTCTTCGCCTTCGCCCACGCGGACCCCACGCAAAAAGCGGTCGCTGGTGTCGATCACGCGCCGCCAGGTAATGGTGGCGGGGTCGATGTTCAGCCGGCAGAAGCGCACGCGCTGCGCGGGGGTCAACTGTTCCGGGTCATCCACGGTGATGCCCAGCTTGTGCTTGCGCCCGGCCATGGCTGTGCTGAAATGGCGTTTGCCGCTTTTATCCTTGGGGAACAGGCGGATAAACATCTGCTCGTCGGTGGCTTCCGATTCGTGCAGAATGCGCACATCGATGGCCGCGGCCACCAGGTTATTGGCGGCGGTAATCGCGTGGTTATCGCCGGTCAGGTGCAGGTTAAAATCTTCCATGGGGATGACCTGGCTGTAGCCGCCGCCGGCTGCCCCGCCTTTGATGCCAAAGGTGGGGCCCTGGCTGGGCTGGCGGATGCAGGTCATCACGCGGTAGCCCAGGTGCGCGCCCAGCGCCTGGCTGAGGCCCACGGTGGTGGTGGTTTTGCCTTCGCCCAGCGGGGTGGGGGTGATGGCGGTCACATCCACGTACTTGCCGTTGGGCCGGTCTTTCAGGCGCTCCAAGATCTCCAGCTTCACCTTGGCCTTATAAGGGCCGTATAATTCCAGCTCTTCTGGCAAGATGCCCAGTTCTTCCGCCACGCGGGTTATCGGTTTAATGTCCGAAGCCTGAGCGATATCAATATCCGACGGCACCGGGGCCACGAGCTTCAACGGGGTCGGCTCGAACGGGCGCGCTCCAGGAACTTTTGTAGGGGTCATTGTAGTTGCTCCTTTTTTGATCTAACCACGGCACCCCTTCGGGTGGCCGAAGCGGCAAACACGGTGAACACGGAGAAAAAAAAGATCATTTTGTAGAGTCCACTTCAGTGCGGACAGCTTATGGGGAATTTTGTACCTGTTATGATTATGATCTAAGGAGACGAATAAATCAAGGTGGAGTTGTCTGATCACTGTTTTAAAACAGCCGTGCTTTCATGTCACCTGCGGAGAAAATGGTGGCATAAGCACGGAATCAATAACGAGGGAACAAGGGCAACAGGCCCTACTGATTAACGGAAAACTGCCGAACAAGCCCCCCTGGGGCATAAGCGGTAACATAAGATCATCCGCCCACCCCTCTCATCCCCCTGCCCCCTTCTCTCCCCAAAAACCGGGGAGAGAAGGGGAAATTCTATTTTTTTTGGTTCTTTTTGCCAGCTTTTGCTGGCAAAAAGAACCATTATGTTTTTCTCCCTCCCTTCCCTGCGGGGAAGGTCAAGGGCCGGGGAGGGATGGGTTTGTGTCGCTAATCACGATATTGGCTTTATGTTACCGCCTATGCCCCCCTGGGGTTTGGCGAATCCGGTTCGAGCGAATGAAAATTCTAAAATGCCATCCTTTGCGAACTTAAACGCCAGGGACTATCAAGAAAAATTTTTCTCAATAGTCCCTGGTGCCCCCATATATATGGGGGCAAACTGCCCGATATCCTCATATCTTTCTGTAGTAGGGCGGGTGGGGATCGAACCCACACAATCTCTCGATCGACGGATTTTAAGTCCGTTGCGTCTGCCAATTCCGCCACCGCCCCACAACTTCTCTATTTTATCCTATCGGCCCCCTGCGTCAAGGATTTAAGGATTTCTGGTACAAGCGGTGTTTCTTATAAAACTGGATGCCGTACTTGCGCATCTCGTTTTGCATGGGCTCATTTTCAACGCCGATCTGCACCACGTCGACATGCTCAAAACGGCTTTCCTGCACGGTTTTGTACAGCTCGCTGAACAGCAGAGCGGTGCCACCCATGCCGCGGTAGGGTTCCAGCAAGCCGGCGCCGTTGATGTTCAGCCAGGCGGTGCGGCGCAGTTCCAGCAGCAGGTGCGCCCAGCCCAGCGGCAGCAGGCGGCCGCGGGTGCGCTTCAAGGCAGCCGAAATATCCGGGTAGGCGAAGACAAAACCCACCGGGTTCTGCTCTTTGTAAATGATCTTGATTAATTTCGGGTCGGCAAACCACAGCATCTGGTCGGCCAGGGTCAGGGCTTCATCGTCGGTGAGCGGGGTGTTGCCGGTGGTGCCTTCCAGCGCGCCGTTGTACAGGTCGCGCAGTTTGGGCACCAACTGGTACAGGTCTTTGCGGGTGCGAAAACGCGCCACGCGCAGCCCTTTCTTTTCCTGCACCAGGCGCGCCACCTGGTGCACTTTCTCTGGAAAGGGCGCCGAGCGGTGCAAATAGCCGGATACGGTGTCTCCGGCGGGGGTAAAACCGGCCGCCTCTACCAGGCGCGCATAATAGGCCGGGTTATAGGGAATGCCCAAGGCCGGGCGGTGTTCAAAGCCTTCCACCAGCAGCCCCATGCCATCCAGGGCGGTGAAACCCTTGGGGCCGATTATTTTATCCAGGTTGCGCTGGCGGGCCCAATCCAGCCCGGCGTCAAACAGCGCCTGGGCCGCGGCGGGCTGGTCTTCGCACTCAAACAGGTAGAAAAATGCCGCGCATGAGTGGTTATATTCGTTGTAATGGCGGTTCTCCAGCACCGCCAGGCGTCCCATCCAGCGCCCGGCATGCTCGGCCAGAAAAAAGGCCGCCTGCGAATGGTGGTAAAACGGGTGCTTTTCCGGGTCAAGCTGGCGGCGCGCATCCAGCTCCAACGGCGGCACCCACTGCGGAATGTCGCGGTAAATCTGCCAGGGCAGTTCCAAAAAGGCCCGGCGCTGGTAGGCATCACATGGATCGATGGCGATCACTTTCATTTTTTGCCTCGCATTCGTTTAACCAGGCGCGCATAGGTGGAGGTCAGGTGAATCCAGGGCGAAGAGAGCCGCCCCTCCAGTTTTCCCTGGCGAATCACCGCCCGCAGCCCGTCGGCGCTGTCAAAATACGGCAGGGTGAGGGTGGCCCGGCCCACCTCTTGCGGGGTATGCGCATCGGAACCGGCGGTGCCGGCCAGGTGGTGTTGGGCCGCGAAATCGGCCGCCTGCTGGTTAAGCCCGGCCCACTGGCAACGCGCATTGAACACCTCAATCGCATCCACCAGCGGGGCAATCGTCCGCAGGTCTGGCAGCTCCCAGCCGTGGCGGCGGCGGTCGTAGGGATGCGAGACGCTGATAAAGGCGCCCTGCTGGCGCAGGCAGCGGATGGCCTCGAGATAATCGATGCCGCGCGGCAGTTCTTCCTGCACGTAAGCCAGCAGCAGTTCGCCGCGGTTGGTGAGCAGTTCTTCGCCCACGATCACCAGCTCGGGGTCGATGGCTTTGGCGAGCAGCGCGCCGCGAATGGTATTATGGTCGGTAATCACCAACCGGTCCACCCCGGCGCGGCGGGCGGCCTGCAGCAGGCGCTCGATGGGGGTGAGGCTATCTTTTGAAAACGTGGTATGGCTGTGAAACTCAACTTTCAGCAATGATTTCATCGTCTGCCTTAATTCCCAACAGATCCTCCGAGAACAGCCACACCCCCAACCCCAGGGCCACGCCAAACCAGAGCGTGGCCAGGCGGATCAGCAGGGTGGCGGCGGAAGCCGTGGCTCCCGCAATCCCGCCGAGCAGGGCCAGCATGCCAGCGATGGAGGCTTCCGCCGCCCCCAGGCCGCCCGGCAGGGCCGAGACCGCGCCGATGATGGTCGAGAAAGACAGCGTAAAAATCGCCAGCGAGCACAGTTCCCAACTGGGCGGCAGGCCCAGCCCCAACAGCAGCAGGTAAAAACCAATGCCTTCGCCCAGCCACGAAACCGCGCCCAACGCTACCGCCACCAGCGTGGCGCCAGGCCGGAACAGGGCGAAACTGCCCTCATAAAACTCGCGCAGGCCGCCCACCAGTTTGCGCAGCGGGCGGATGCGCTCGCCCAGGTTCAGCAGCCACAACGCGGCGGGTCGAATTTGTGAAATGATCACCACCCCCAGCAGCCCGATCAAGATCAAGGCGAAGGCCGGCCAGTATTGGGGATAGGCAATCACCCCCAGCGCCGACAGACCCAGCACCGCCAGCCCGTCGCTGATGCGCTCTGCCACCACCACCGATATGCCGCGCGCCACGGGCACCCCGCTGAGCGAGCGCAGCCAGACGGCTTTAAGCGCTTCGCCCACCTTGCCGGGGGTCACCGCCAGCGGGAAACCCGCGACGAACAGGCGCAGGCTGTGCTGCCAGGGCAGATGACGCGCGCCAATTTGACGGATGTAAAAATGCCATTTGAGAAAGCGCAGGGCGTAATTGAACAGGGTGAAGCCCAGAGCCGCGGGGAACATCCAGAAGTTGAAATGACGGATCTGCAGGGCCACCTGCTGCAGGTCGCCGGCCAGCCCCAGGCCGACCAGCACCAGAAAGCCAAGCAGCAGACCGGGAAGCATGCGGCGCAGCAGGCCGCGGGCCGGGATGGGAGTTGAGGGAGCGCCTGGTTGCATGTTCCGATTATAAAACACGATCCCCGAATCACGGCACACTCGGGCGCTTTTTGGTACAATCGATTCAGAAAACCATGAACCTCAAAAACATACCCCCTTCCTATATCCTGCTGCCAGAAGTCGCGGATGCCCTGGCCAGAGATCTGCCGGTGGTTGCCCTCGAATCCGCGGTGATCACCCACGGCCTGCCCCGCCCCGAAAATTTGCGGCTGGCACAGCACCTCGAAGCCGAAATTCGCGCCCTGGGCGCCATTCCGGCCACCACCGCCATCCTGGATGGCAAGGTGCGCGTGGGCCTGAGCCCGGTGGAACTGGAGCGGCTGGCCAATGAAGCCGTGACCCGCAAGATCAGCCGGCGTGATTTTGGCATGGCCATCGCGCGCGGCGAATGCGGCGGCACCACCGTGTGCGGCACGCTGATTATCGCGCGCAGCGTGGGAATTCGGGTCTTCGCCACGGGCGGAATCGGCGGCGTGCACCGGGATGCCCCCTTTGACGTTTCGGCCGATCTGCCGGAACTGGGGCGCAGCCCGCTGGTGGTGATTTGCGCCGGCGCCAAGGCCATTTTGGACCTGCCCAACACCCTGGAATACCTGGAAACCGCGGGTGTGCCGGTAGTGGGCTACCAGAGCGACGAATTCCCGGCCTTTTACTCGCGCGAAAGCGGCCTGGCGGTCAACGTGCGCGCCGACACCCCGGCGGAAATCGCCGCGATTGCGCGCGCGCAGTGGGCGCTGGGACTGGAAAACGCGGTGCTGGTGGGCAACCCGCCCCCCGCCGAAAGCGCGCTGCCGCCGGCCGCGGTGGCGGATGTGATTGCGCAGGCGCTGGCCGAAGCCCGGGCTGCCCAGGTGCGCGGCGCCGCGGTGACGCCATTTCTGCTGGAGCGTGTCGGGCGATTGAGCCACGGCGCCAGCCTGCAAACCAACCTGGCGCTGCTGCAAAACAATGCGCGCCTGGCTGCGCTGGTGGCGCGTGAACTGGCGGTCCCCAGATACCGCGCGATCTGAACCAGGCAGCCGAGCTGTAAGGGGGATAGCAAAATGTGGCATTGTTAAACCGCGCACAGAGGTGCGGTCTGAAAAGCGACCGCACCTCTCTGTTTTATGTCTTTACGGAATGGGAGGCGCTGCCACCGTCAAGGTCAGCGTGGGGGCATGTGTGGCCGCGGCAACGGTTGGGATGGGCGTCCAGGATGGCACTGGCGTCCGAGTTGGGGAAGGTGTCAAGGTGGGCGCGGGCGTCCAGGTCGGCGGTGGCGGGGTGGGGGTGAACGTCTGGGTTGGGGTCAGGGTAAAGGTCAGGCTGGGCGTGAGCGTGAGCGTGGGCGTACCGGTGGGTGGCGTGCCACTGACGGTAAACCGACCCGTGAGCAAATAATCCTTACCGATGAACATGTGAAACTCATAATCGCCCGCCTGCCATTGATCGGGAGAGGGCTGGCACAGGGCATAACCGTAACCGCCGGTGCCGGCCTTCCAGGGCTCAGTTTCGGCGCAGATCAGCGCTTTATCGGCCACGCGTACCCACAGCACCGTCCACTGCGCGCCGGTATTCATTTTATCGAAACTGAACGTGGCATAGATCTTGGTGATGGGATTGGGAAAATCTTTCACGGGATCGATCGACTGGAAATTTTTCTGATTAATCTCGCGCGCAAACTGAGGGCGGCTGAAGATGGCATTGGGATTGGCCGTGACCGTGGCAGTGAACTGCCCAAAGATTTCGGTAGGGATGAAGGGCGTGGGCGTGATCGATGTGGTGGGGGTGATGGTGGGGGTCAACGTGATGGTGGCGGTAGGGGTAATGGTATGAGTGGCCGTAACGGTGGCGGTATTAGTAACGGTAGGCGAAGGCGGAAAAACTTCATAGATCACAGGCTCCGCATAGCGGTTCATTAAGAATGCCGATCCGCCAAATAAAATGCCAAAAAAGATCATCCTTTGGCCACGCCGAATCAGTTGCATGCGCTTGCGAAAGAAAAGCAAGCGCTGACCCGAGCGAATGGTGCGGATTCCCACCCAAACGCTTAATATTGCCGCGGCGATAAACATATAAAAAGCAGTTTGCACTGCCGTATTAATATCGAGGTTCATGCGTCTTCTCTAATTTCTTGGGCCATGCGGAAATTGATCACAAGATTAAGGAATAGGGAACAGGGTTTTCGCAAATTTGCGATATGCGTCAGGCCACTGCCTGGCCGGGTAAAAGCGCCCCATTCCGAGGTGATTATAGCATGCCGCGAGTTTCTGAAGTGTATAAACCCGTAGGGCTTTTCGTTGCAGAATTCTTTTATCTTGTGTAGAATTAGAACGGTTCCCAAAGGAAAACTGCAAACCATGTCGTTATCGTCAGGCACATTGTTGAACAACCGCTATCGCATCCTGTCTACCCTTGGACAAGGCGGGATGGGGGCTGTTTACCATGCAATTGACGAAAATCTGGGGGTCGCGGTTGCTGTCAAAGAAAATTTATTTCTGACGGACGAATATGCCCGCCAGTTTCAACGCGAGGCCAGCATTCTGGCCAACCTGCGCCACCCCAACCTGCCGCGCGTGGGCGATTACTTCACCATGCAGGGGCAGGGGCAGTACCTGATCATGGATTATATCGACGGTGAAGACCTGCGCATGCGGTTGGAGCGCCTGAAACAGATCCCGGAGAAAGATGCCATTATCATCGGCGTGTTGATCTGCGAGGCGCTGGCCTACCTGCATACCCGTAAACCCCCGGTCGTGCACCGCGATATCAAACCCGGAAACATCAAAATTACCCCGGAAGGGGAGGTGATCCTGGTGGATTTTGGTCTGGCCAAGGTGATGACCACCGGGCAAAATACCACCACCGGAGCGCGCGCCATGACCCCGGGCTACTCTCCACCGGAACAATATGGCACCGCGCGCACCGACCCGCGCAGCGATATCTACTCGCTGGGGGCCACACTGTATGCCGCGCTGACGGGATTAATTCCCGAGGATGGTCTGGCCCGCGCTACCGGCAAGGTAGAATTGACCCCACTGCGCACCTTGCAGCCCAAAACCAATCGCCGCCTGGCCGCCGCCATTGAAAAGGCGATGGCAGTGGACCCGGAACAGCGCTATCAAACAGGCGAAACCTTCCGCAACGCGCTGTTAGAATCCGGTGAGATCAACGCCATCAACAGTCTGGGGCGCATCACCATTCCGCCGCCCCCGCCCTTTCGCGAAAAGGTGGCCGACGTGCAACCCATCGGCCCATCCGGGATTACGCCGCTGCTACCGTTATCCAACAACCCCGATTCGAGCGCCAGATCACCCTCTCGTCCACGCCGGCGGTTGACCAGTCTTTTCTTAAGCCTGCTGCTGATCACGCTGATCATCGGCGGGATCAGCATGGTCGGAGTCATCCGCCCGGATTTGCCCCTGGCACTCATCCAGCAATTTTATGCGACGGCCACGTACCCACTGGCTGTGGGCAGCGCCACGCCGGTGCCCGCCTCACCCACCCCATCTGCCACGCCCAATACACCCACGCTCGCGGTGGTTCAATCCAGCCCGATGCCCAGCGGCACACCCAGTCCCGTGGTGCCGGTGCCCAGCGCCACGTCTACAGCCACCCCCCCCGCCGCCAAAACACAAACCGGCGGCGGCATGGGGCAGGTTGCGTTTACCTCGAACCGCACCGGTGCCTTTCAAATCTGGCTGATCAACGTGGAAGGTGGGCTGTTCGAGCAACTCACCAACCTCCCCAACGGCGCCTGCCAGGCTAACTGGGCGCCAGAAGGCGCGCGCCTGGCGTTTGTTTCCCCCTGCCATCCCCAAAACGATACCTATCCGGGTGGACGCATTTACATCATGAATGCGGACGGCAGCGATATTCAACCACTGCAGGTGCCGATCAATTTGGAAGGCGATTTTTATCCCAACTGGTCGCCCGATGGCAACAAGATTCTGTTCACTTCGGTTCAAACCGGGCGGCCGCAGATTTTTCAATACGATTTACAGAATAAGACCCTGCGCAACCTTTCGAATTCTAAATCATTCGATTTCAATCCGGTTTGGGCGCCCAACGGTAAATCCATCGCCTTCGTCCGCCAGATTACAACCAATCAGATCTGGCTGATGAATGAAAACGGTGAGAACCAGGTGCAATTAAACTTGAGCGAACCCAGTTTATCCAGCCAGGGCCCGACCTGGACGCCAGACAGCCAACTGATACTATTCAACCAGGTCAAAACCAGCCTGCCCATTCCCTGGTTAATGGCACAGCGCGTGCGCGACGTGACCACCAATCAGGAGTTCCGCGTGCCGCCGGGCGGGCAGGATATCGGACCGGTAGGTGGAGTTGCGGTATCGCCAGACGGTTTCCTGATCGCTTTTGAAAGCTGGCCGGATGGTAAAAACCACGATATTTTTTTGATGACCATCAACGGCGCCGACCGCACGCCATTGACCAACGACGCTGGTTACGATTTCGGGCCAGCCTGGCGGCCAAAGAAAAACACACCATAATCCGATCAGGAAGCAAGCGTATATCCGGGTGCAAAAAGCAGAGTGCGGTATTTTGAACCCGGTCAGTATACTTTAATCGGCTGCCAGCGCGCGGCTGTAATCGGTTGCGAACAGGGCCGGAGTCCCGCCCGTGTGCCAGAACAGCACGGTTTCGTCAGGTCTGAAAAAGCCCTTTCGAACCAGGTCCACCAACCCGGCGGCGGCACGAGCGGTGTAAACCGGATCCAAAATCAAACCTTCAGTGCGCGCAAACAGGCGGATGGCTTCAATTTCGACCTGCCCCAGCACCCCATAACCGCCGCCCAGGTAGTCGGCATTGACTAAGATCTCGGCCGAGGTAAGGCGTTGGGGCAGGTTAAGCTGGTCTGCCGCCTGGTTGGCAATCGCCGCGACCATCGCCTGTAAATCCGACCGGGGTTCATCAATGCTGATACCCAGTACCTTACCGGGCCATTGTGCGCGGCGCGCGCCCAATGCCAGGCCGGCCTGCGTGCCGCCGCTGGAGGAGGCCACCACAATCCAATCGGGCGCGATCTCCTGCGCCAACATTTCGTGGAAAGCCGCTTCAAAGCCGAGCGCGCCCAGGCCGGATGAACCACCCAGGGGAATGAGGTATGGGCGGCGGCCGGCCGCCCAGGCGTCTGCAAAAGCCTGTTTCAGGGCAACTTCGCGGGCGGGACGGGTGGTCCAGATCACTTCTGCGCCCAGCAGGTGGTCCAGCAGCAAATTGCCCGCCGCGGCCTGCTGCGGGTCGCCGTTGAGCACCAAAATGCAGTCAAAACCGTAGCGGTTCGCTGCGGCGGCCACCTGGCGGCAGTGATTGGACTGCGCCGCGCCTACCGAAATCAGGGTTTTGGCGCCCAGCGCCTGCGCTTCGGCCAGCAAAAATTCCAGCTTGCGCGCCTTATTGCCACCCAGGGCCAGCCCGGTCTGATCATCCCGTTTCACCCACAGGCGTGGGCCGCCCAGGGCGGCGCTGAGCCGCGGCAGCGGTTCGACCGGAGTGGGCAGGCAAGCAAATCGCAATCGAGGAATCATCCCAACACCTCCTGACGGGTGATGGCCCGCCCGCGCCGCCGCATACGCGCTAAAATGCGCGGCAAGATGCGTGTGTAAAAGGTATAGAACGCGGGCTGCGCGGGGAAATCCCACGCGCCCAGGGTGCGCAGCACCCGCCCACCAATCGCCTCTTTGAAGCGAAACACACCCCACAGCGGATCGACTTCGCTAAAAGTTTCCGGCGCACCCCACAGGTCATACTGCGTGCAGCCGCGAGCGCGGGCGCGGCGGATGGCAGCCCACTGCAGCTGGTAATTGGGCATTTTGTCGCGGTGCAGATCGCGTGACATACCCTGTAAATACCAGGCCTTGCCCGCGAAATAAAACACTATACTACCGGCCACCACCTCACCCTCCACCTCGGCCAGCAGCGGGTCCAGCAGCCCCTGGGCATAAAATGTTTGCCAGAGCGTCTCATAATAAGCCTGCGAACGGATCAGAAAACCGTCACGCACCGAAGTTTCAGCATACATACGGTACAACTGCGCAAAATCGGCCTGGGTGCCGGCGCGCACCTGCACCCCGCGTTTTTCGCCAAGGCGCAGGTTATAGCGCGCCTTCTGCTTCAGGCGCGCCAGCCAGGCCTCCTCCGACTCGCGCAAATCAATCACCACCGTGTTACGGAATTGCACCTGGGCCTCAGAGTAGCGCCAACCGCGGGCGCGCAGTTCCAACTCCAGCGCCTGACCGGGCGGGTTCTCCCGACTTTCCGGCTCGCCGGGCACGCCGCTGCCCAACACAACCTCAGGGTCGATCTTGATAAAGATGGCATGCCGGGCCCTGGCCAGCGCTTCCAGTTCTTCCAGGACGCGGGTGCGCCGCGCCGGGGCGGCCCAATCCAGCAGCGGGCCGCGCGGGACGTACAGCACGCGCAGCGGCAGCGGCGAGGCGGTGCGCTGCAACACCAGCGCGGCACTTTCGGGCTGCCCGGCCGCGTCTCGCCAAACCTGCGGCAACGGCTGCCAGCCGTAGGCCTGTTTGACCTGGCCCCATTGCCAGGTCTGCAGCAGATGCGCGCCGGGCAGGAGCGCGATGAGTTCATTCCACGCTTTCGGCTCCATGCTCAGCCCCTTTCGCCGCCGCGGCGCGCCACCCACCAGCGGTATAAGGTATACCCCGGCGGAAAATAAACACGCTCCCAGGCGCCGGCCGAACGCACCAGCCGCCCGCCGAATTTACGCTTATAACCATAAACACCCCACAGGCCATCGTGGCGCTCGGTGAATTGAGCTTCGAGCGTTTCTTCGTCGGCGTCAGGCACGCCGTACAGGTCATATTCCAGGCAGCCTTTTTGGGCCGCCCAGCGCATCGCCGCCAACTGGAGCAAATAGGTGGGGTTGAGCTGGCGTTGTTCGCCGCGCGATGCGGCGTATAAATACCAGGCGCGCGTTCCGTGCGCAAAAGCCATCAGCCCCGCCAGCGGGCGCCCCTCCCAATAGGCCAAAATCAACGCTACCTCACCCCGCGCAGCAAACGCTGCATGAGCCTGGTTGTAATAGGCGCGCGTATGCACGCCAAATGCGTCGCGCTGGCCGGTCTCTTCCAGTAAATCATAAAAAGCAGAGACATCGTTTGACACCTGGGCGGTCACACCGCCGCGTTCAGCGCTGCGGAAACAGGCGCGCGTCTTTTTAGACATGCGCGCCAGCCAGTCTTCTTCGCTGCCGTGCAGGTCAATCAGCAAGGTGCGGCGCGGCTGAACGGAGACGCCTTCGGGACGAAAAGCGCGCAAAGCGCTGTGTTGTTCCGGTGAAAGCGGCTCCCACAGATCTGGCTCTACCTTCAAAAAAACCGCGCGTTTCTGGCGGCACAGACGCTCCAATTCCGGCCAAAAATCGTGCCAGCCTGGCCCCACCGGCCCTTTGGGCAGATATGCTGTGGTGAAACCCAACGGCAGGTGCCGAAACAGCACCTGTGCGCCGCAGGCGCCGTGCACGAGGCGCACGGGTTCCCAGCCAAAAGCGGATTTCAGTTCGCCCCAGGCGCCGGTTTGCAGCAGGTGCGGGCTGGGCTTGGCGGCAATAAATTCATCCCAGGCAGAGCGGGTGAGGATCGGCATGCTTCGCTTTCAGCTCAATTGTCGATGGCAGTGATAAAAGGCAGCGGGTTGGACTGTACAGCGGAATCGGGGATCATTTCATCCAATTTCGCCACCACCGCCGTGGGATTGCCCGCATGGGCCAACTGCAACAGATCATCAATTTCTGTATTGAGCCCAGGCCCGCAAAGGGTATCTTTAGCGCATTCCACCCGGAAAATATCGGGGTGCATGGTAGGCAGGTAGGGATGGCCAATTTCCCAGAGATCTTCGCTTAATTTTTCTCCCGGGCGAATGCCGGTAAATACAATTTCAACGTCTTTGCCAGGCTCCAGCCCGGAGAGGCGGATCAAATCACTCGCCAGATCCAAAATGCGCACCTGCTCGCCCATATTAAGCACAAAAGTCTCGCCGCCGCTGCCCAGGGTAGCCGCCTGCAGCACCAGGTAAACCGCCTCCGGGATGGTCATAAAATAGCGCTGCATATCCGGGTGCGTCACGGTCACCGGCCCACCGCGCGCGATCTGGCGCTTGAAGAGCGGCACCACACTGCCGCGGCTGCCCAGTACATTGCCAAAACGCACCACACTGAAAAACTTCCCGGTACGCTGTGCCGCGTCCATCACAATCGTCTCGGCGATGCGCTTAGTAGCGCCCATCACATTAATCGGGCGAATGGCTTTGTCGGTCGAGATCATTACCATGCGCTCCACATTCACCGCCAGCGCCGCGTTAACCACATTGCGCGTGCCAAGAATGTTATTGGTGACGGCATCTTCAACATTGATTTCCATGAGAGGCACATGCTTGTGCGCCGCCGCGTGGAACACCACCTGCGGCAGGTGACGTTCAAACACCGTAAAAATGCGGCGGCGGTCGCGCACATCCGCGATCACCGGGCGTAAAGCCAGTAAGGGAAATGATTCTTGCAATTCCATCACTGTCTCAAAAATGCTGTTTTCTCCATGTCCCACCAGGATCAATTCGGCTGGAGCCCAGCGCGCGATTTGGCGGCAGAGTTCGCGGCCAATTGACCCGCCAGCCCCGGTGACCAGCACGCGCTTACCACCCAGGGTCTCATCTACCTCCTGATCCCGAATGCGGGCCGGCTCGCGCCGCAGCAGGTCGGCAATATCCACCTCGCGCAGGCGGCTGACGCTGACCCGGCCACCGAGCAGTTCGTAAATACCCGGCATGGTGCGAAACGGAATGCCTTTGATCCGGCAAATATCGGCCACCAGGCGCACCACCCGCCCCGGCGCGCTGGGGATGGCAATAATCACTTCATGGACGTGGGTGCGCTCAATCATGCGCGACAGGTCTTCCAGCTTGCCTACCACCGGAATACCGTAAAGTTTTTGTTTTTGCTTGGCCGAGTCGTCATCCAAAAATCCGACCGGCTGGAAATTAAGCTGCGGGTTCTTCTGCATCTCACGCACCACCAGCGCACCGGCATCGCCGGCACCCACAATCAGCACGCGGTGAACCCCTCCCAGGGTGTCGCCCTTATTAGCAGCCTTCTGGCTTTCTTCGAGCATGCGCACGGCAATGCGCGAGCCGCCCACCAGCAGCAGCGATAGCGCCCAATCGATAAAAAGGGTGGAACGAGGAAAACCTTCGAACATGCCTAACGACCACAAGCTGAAAATGGCCAGCGAGACCGGGATTGAGGCAGTGGTGACGGCTGTCAGGATGACCTTCAACTCCTGAATACTGGCGTAAGCCCACATCTGACGGTACAAACCAAACAGATGATACACAATGGGTTTTAGCACCAGAGAAACAGCCAACAACCAGTACATCGAAGGCAGGTACTGGATAATCTGAGAATTCAACTCTAAACGCAGCACATAGCTCCCCACAATGGAAACTACGATCAGAATTAAATCCGAAAATAGCAGGTAACGATTGCGAATAATGGCTTTAGGTCTCATGGGTTCCGTTTTCCGCCGGATCGGCGGTTAGTTTGACCAGCGCTTCGATGTCCCAACGAGGGCAAAGACTGATTTTACCATGCTTACCAAAAATCCTGAGCCCCACGCAGCGTGCATGACCGCAATGCTAAGCGGAATGCCGGCGAACAGCAGCGGGTCGGCCTGGCGGCGGGCAGGGGAGATCGATCCCAACAGCAGCACCGAAAAATAGAAACCCAGTTCCAAACCCAGCAACATACGTGCCAGAACCCAGAAGGGCGCCAGAATGACCAGAAACAGCAGGCTCAGCACAAACACGGGCGGCAAAGCCTGCCGCCAGCGCAGCGTGTTGGGATAACGCTGGAGCATGCGAAACTTCCAATATCCGTAGCGCCAATATTGGCGGGCCAGGGCCGACGCATTGGCGCGCGCAAAATAGGCTGAGTGGATGGCCGGGTTGAGCCAGATGCGCCCACCCGCCTGGCGAATGCGGGTGTTAAATTCGTAATCTTCATTGGTTAACAGGTTTTCGTCATACCCACCCACCCGTTCCAACAGGCTGCGCTTGAACGCGCCAAAAGGGACGGTATCGACCCACCCGGCACGGGTCGCATAACGGTAAAGCGCATCACCCACCCCCAGGGGATGCGCGGCGGCGGCGGCAATCGAACGCGCCAACCAACTGCTCCCGCCGGGCCGGATTTGCCAGACCCCGCCCACCATCTCCCCAAGCCCGCTTTCCAGGTCTGCCAGGCAGCGCTCCACGTAATCCGGGGCCGGCACGGAATGAGCATCAAGGCGCACCACAAATTCGCCCTGGGCCACCGCCAGGGCGCTGTTGAGGGCGGCTGGAATGCTGCGAGCCGGGTTTTCAACCAGGCGCAGGGTCAGGTCGGGAAAAGCTGCCTGAAATTCCGCGATCTTCCGACGGGTGCCGTCGCTGGAAAGACCGTCGGCGATCACTACTTCCAGCGCAGCCCTGGGGCAGGTCTGCTGGTAAATGGCTGTTAGCAACAGCGTGATGGTTTTTTCTTCGTTATAACACGGCACAATAATCGAAACTCGCGGCATTACAGGTCTCCCCGGTGAATATAAAGGGTGGGGGCATCCGGGCGGAAGAAGGGTAGGCTGACACAAAATTTGGCGCCGCGCCCCGGCTGGCTCTCCACCCAGATGCGCCCGCCGTGAGCCGCCACAATTTGCGCAGCGATGGGCAAACCCAGCCCCACACCGCGCCCCGAACCGCCCCTGCGTGATTTATCCACCTGGAAAAAGCGCTCAAAAATGCGCGCCTGCTGCTCCGGCGCAATTCCGGGACCCGTATCGCTGACTGTAGCCAGCGCAAAACCATTGGACACGGCGGCGCACAGCGTCACCTTGCCACCAGGCGGGGTGAACTTAAGCGCGTTATCAACCAGGTTGGTGAAAACCTGGGTCAGGCGGTCGCCATCGCCGATAATGGGCAGTGCCGCTGCCAGGTCTGTGCACAAAATTACCTGGGTATGCTGAGCCTGCAGGGTAAATTTATCTGCCACACCTTTGAGCAGCGCCGGCAGGTCCAGCGGGTTGCGCTGCAAATCAGCCGTGCCCGCTTCAAGTCGGGCCAGCGAAAGCAGATCCAGCACCAGGCGGTGCATGCGGCCTGATTCATTGAAAATCACTCCGGCTGCCTGTTGCAGCGCTTCAGGGGTGTTCACCGTGCCATCCAGAATGGCCTGAGAAAAACCTTGAATGGAGGTCAATGGAGTCTTTAGTTCGTGTGAGACATTGGCCACAAATTCGCGCTGGGACTGCTGAGAAATGGTCACCTTATGCGCCATCTCATTCAACGCTTCACCCAACTGCTGCACTTCGCGCGGACCTTCCAGCGGCACAGGCTGATAATTGCCAAATTCCATCTTGCGCGCCGAAAGCGCCATACGCTTGAGCGGGTTGGCAATCCACTGACCGATAAAAAGGCTGAGCACCACCGCCAATAGCAATGCCACCAGGGCCGCCTGCAAGAAGGGACCCAAAACCTCATTATTGAAAATTTCGCGCAGACGCAGCAGCGGGCGCGGCGCAGCGGTAAGCAGGAAGCGCTGGTTTTCAAGGGTATTGAGCATATATAACCAGTCGATATTCTTTGCGTCGCGGAAGGTTTTCACCAGGTTGGGGTCATCGTCTGTGACTTCCAACGGCAGTGGCAGCCTGGGCAGCGCGGCATTCGTACCCTGCCCGTTTTCCAGCAGCACGGTGCCATCACTGCTCAAAATTGCCAGCCGCAGTTTACGGGCATCGGATTCGCGCTGCAAAATTTTATCCACTCGGTCGGAAGAAACGCGCGGCAGTTCATCCAGGCGAAACGAGACGGCGGACCCGGCCAGATACAGGCGGGTCACCGCCTGGCGGTAGAGAATGGGGTTGTGCTGTAAGGCAATTACCAACCCAACCGCCACAATCACCAGCGCGGTCACGATCAGCAGGGCATAACTTAACCACAGGCGGGAACGTAAAGAAGAAGCCATCAAATCACCAGCTTATAGCCAATTCCGGTGACGGTTTCAATCCTGACGCTGCTGCGCTGCAGCTTGCGCCGCAGTTGGGCAATGTGCACATCCACCGTGCGCGTCTGACCGTAAAAATCAAAACCCCAGGCCAGATTGAGCAGTTGTTCGCGGCTGAGCACCAACCCGCTGTGCCTGGCAAACACCAACAGCACCTCGAATTCCTGTGTGCGCAAATCCAACGGCTGCCCATTACAGGTCACTTCGCGCCGGGCCGGGTCGATGAGCAAGTCGCCCAGCAAAATACGTTGCGATGGTGGTTCGGTGGGTTGATTACTGCCGCGGCGCAAGACTGCTTTAACCCGCGCCACCAGTTCGCGCGGGTTAAACGGTTTGGTCATATAATCGTCTGCGCCCAATTCCAGGCCGACAATTTTATCAATATCGTCATCACGGGCCGTCAGCATGATAATGTGAACCGGGTTATTTTCACCACGCAGGCGTTTACATACCTCCAGGCCGTCTATCCCGGGCAGCATGATATCCAGTACCATCAAATCGGGCCTGGCTGAATGAGCCTTCTCAAGCGCATCCAGGCCGTCTCCGGTGGAGATTACCTTATACCCTTCCCGCTCCAGGTACAGGTGGGCCAACTGAACGATATTGGCTTCGTCATCGACCAGCAAAATCGTCTCGCCAGCCATCGCGGCCGCTCAGTCCTGCTGCGCAATCAGGGCAACTGCTTCAATTTCCACCGCTCCATTTCTAGGCAGAGCAGCTACTTGCACCGTCGAACGCGCCGGGGGGGTGGCGGTGAAAAATTCAGCATAAACCGCGTTCATCCGCGAAAAATCGTTCATATCGCGCAAAAACACCGTAGTTTTTATCACCTGATCCAACCCGGAGCCGCCCGCTTCTAGCACCGCCTTCAGGTTCAGCAGTGCCTGACGGGTTTCAGCTTCCACCCCGCCCGTCACCAATGCGCCGGAAACGGGGTCCAGGCCTAACTGCCCGGAGGAATAGATAAAATGACCGGCTTTAACCGCCTGTGAATAGGGGCCGATGGCCTTGGGTGCCTGTTCGGCAGTGATGATTTGTTTTTTGAGTTCGGATGACATTGGATGCTCCTTGGGAAGGATCGATGGGTTCATTATATCATTGCCCTCGTCAGGACATCGACACCCTGAGGTACGCCGAAACGGCGAACTCATCGCGACCGCCAGGAATGACGGTCGCGATGAGTTCGCCCGAAAGCCCTACATGACGAGTAGCCTAATAGTGCAGATCTTCCGGCTTCTGAGTAATCCGCTTACGGAATACCCAATAGCTCCACCCCTGGTAAACCAGCACGATGGGAACAAAGATCAGTGCCACAATCGTCATAATCTGCAGGGTGTAAGGGCCAGAACTGGTATTCTGGATCGTCAGGCTCCATTCCGGCTTGAGGCTGGAAACCATCACCCGCGGATAGAGGGTGAGGAAGATGGTGGTAACCGTCAATAAAATCGTCACCGCGGTCATACCAAAGGCCCAGCCATCCTGCTTAATCCGGATCAAGTAACCGCTGAGCAGCAAGGCAATGATCGCGCCAATGGGGATGGGGCCGGGGTTGACCCCCAGGCGGGTGAGGATATCGGTGGCGAAGTACGTAAAAACCGCGTAGATAATTCCCAGTATGGATGCGACGATCCAGATCGGCCAGGCCATCTTGCGAGCCTCACTGGAAACCGGCTCAGTGGTTTTGAGCATCAGAAAAATAGCGCCGTGCAGGGTAAAGGCCGCCACAGACGCCAGCCCGGCTACCAAAGCATAGGGGTTGAGCAGGTCAAAGAAGGAACCCACAAAATTCTGATTGGCGTCTATCGCCACCCCGCGCACAAAGTTGGCAAAAGCCACGCCCCATAGCAGGGCGGGAATTAAGCTGCCAAAGAAAATGGCCCAATCCCAGCCAGCCCGCCAGCGCGGGTTGTCTTCTTTCGAGCGGAATTCAAAGGCCACTCCGCGCACAATCAGGGCCACCAGCATTAAAAAGAGCGCCAGATAAAAACCGCTGAACAGCGAGGCATACCAGCGCGGAAAAGCGGCAAAGGTAGCTCCCCCGGCGGTGATCAGCCACACTTCGTTACCATCCCAATGGGGTCCGATGGAGTTGATCAACATGCGGCGGCGGGTTTCGTCTTTGCCCAGGAACGGCAGCAGAATGCCCACGCCCATGTCGAAACCATCGAGGACAAAATAGCCAATGTACAGAACAGCGATCAAAATAAACCAGAGGGTTGAGAGTTCCATGATTTCCTCCTGCTCCTAATATACGTCTTCGGTTTCAGACAGATCCACATCAGCGGTTTCCGCTGAGACCGGACCAAGTTTGGCGAACTTTTTGAGCAAATAAACGTCCGCACCCATTAAAGCGCCATAAAGCAGGGTAAAACCGATCAGCGAGAACAGCACCAACCCGGGAGTCAGGATGGGTGAAACCGCATCCTGCGTTTTGAGCAGACCGAACACCACCCACGGCTGGCGGCCGACTTCGGTCAAAATCCAACCGGCGGAATTCGCCAGATAGGGCAGGGCAATCGCAAACGGCAGCAGGGCAATCAACCTGGGGTGGGCCAGGGGTTTGCCGCGCATTACCTGTAGCAGCACATAGGCCGCGATCGCCAGCATCAGGAAACCGACCCCAATCATGATACGGAAGGTCCAGTAGTTGACGATCATCGGGGGAATATAGTTGCCTGGGCCATATTGCTTTTCATAGGTGGCTTGCAGCTCATTGACACCCAGCACCCGCCCGGAAAGCTGGTTATAGGCCAGCAGGCTGAGCAGCCCTGGAATTCGCAATGAGAATATATCCTCATTGGTGAATGGATCGACGATCGAGAACAGCGAGAGAGCAGCCGGATCGGCGCTTTCCAACAAAGCTTCAGCCGCGGCCATCTTCATCGGCTGGGTGCGCACCATGTGCTGCGCTTGCGAATGCCCCACCAGGATCACCATGAAAATGGCGATGATGCCGAAGATGCCTGCCAGGCGGAACGAGTGCGTGAAGAATTCCTGTTCTTTTTTATTGCGCAGCAGATGATAGGCGCTGATGCCTATCATAAAGAAAGCGCCGGTGCTCAGGCCAGAAAAAATGACGTGCGGGAATTGATACCAGACATTCGGGTTGAAAATCAACGCGCCAAAATCGGTCATCACCGCCCGGCCACCCTCAAGCACGTAGCCCTGAGGCTGCTGCATGAAGGAGTTGGCAATCAGGATCCACAATGCCGAGAGGTTCGAACCAATCGCCACTAACCAGATGGTGACAAGATGCCAGCCTTTGGAGAGCTTATCCCAACTGAAGATCCAGACACCCAGGAAGGTGGATTCGAGGAAAAAGGCCAGGAGTGCCTCAATCGCCAGCGGTGCGCCAAAAATATCACCCACATAACGTGAATACTCGGACCAGTTCATGCCAAACTGGAATTCCTGCACGATGCCCGTGACCACACCCATGGCAAAGTTAATCAGGAACAACTGGCCCCAAAACTTAGTCATGCGCTTATAGAGCTCGTTACCGCTGCGCACATAAATCGTCTCCATGACAGCCACCAGCACGGCAAGCCCCAGGGTAAGCGGGATGAAGAAAAAATGATAGACCGATGTGACTGCAAATTGCCATTGAGAAAGTGTGACGATATCCATTACCTGTTCTCGCTTTTAAGTTTTTGGGATATGTACCAAGATTATTCTTATTGATTAATTAATAATAGTCAACTTATTTGGGCCAAACAACTATTGTTTTCTGTCACCAACTGCATGGATAAACGTCCTATCCCAAATCACCCTTCCGATAATACCGGCTCATCCCTCCGTTCGCTCATGATCAATCCGGCCGAAAGAGAAATTTCAGCACTTTTCCAAGCGATAGATCACCACCATCACAATAAAATTATTCGCATCAAAACGCCAATATCAATTACAATCATGTTAAGTAGAGACCATTTTTGGCAGGGAATCAACGTTGCAGGTTCACAACGCTGCACAACTTTTTTCCAAATCATCATTTACTCAATCATCAGGGAGAGGAAAAACCGATGGAGCCAAAATACGCTTTTCGTTGGGATTTACTGGGGGACATCAATTTGGGCCGCCCGCACCTGGGTAATCAGACCCGCCTGGAAGTTTATCGCCTGATGCAATTCACCCTGCGGGATGTGATTGAACAGAAGCTGGGCAGTTCAGTCGCCGACGAGGTTTTTTATCAGTCTGGTTTACTGGCTGGGAAATTCTTTTACGAAAATATGATCGGCAGCGTGGAAAGCTTTGATGATTTTGTAAGCCGCTTGCAAAACTTGCTAAAAGAAATGGGCATCGGCATTCTGCGCATCGAGTCGGCCGATCTTAACACCGGCACGCTCATCCTGACCGTGGCCGAAGATCTGGACTGCTCCGGCCTGCCGGAACTGGATTACGAAATCTGCGTGTATGATGAAGGGTTTATCTCCGGCCTGCTGGAAAGCTATAGCGGCAAGAAATTTAAAGTAAAGGAAATTGATTGCTGGTGCACCGGGGACCGGATTTGCCGGTTTAAAGCCGAGGCAATGGCATGACCCAACCATCCGGAGAGCCGTCACAGGTTTCAGATCCCACCGATTGGTTGGCAATTCTCCAAAATGTCGTTCAGACCGGTAAAGCACCCACGGCATGGCCTGCCACCTCTGCCAGGAACGACGCCTGGCGCAAGCTGACTGAGGATTTGCTGATCATTCGACAATTCATCGACCTGCTCACTCAGGGAGACCTATCGGCTGAAATGCGCATCAAAGGTCCGCTGGCCGGCAGTCTGAAATCCTTTCAGGCCAATTTACGGCACCTCACCTGGCAGGTACAGCGGGTGGCGGGGGGCGATCTGACCCAAAAGGTTGATTTTTTGGGGGATTTCTCTTCCGCGTTTAACCGTATGACAGAAAATCTGAGTAAGGCGCGCAGCGAACTGATGGCCAGTGAGACGCGCTACCGGCTGCTGGCCGAAAATGCCGCCGATGTGATTTGGACAATGGATTTGAACGGCCAGTTTACCTATATCAGCCCTTCGGTTCAACGCCTGCGCGGGTACACCATTGAAGAAGCCATGCAGCAAACCATCGAGGAATCGCTCTCACCGGCTTCGGCACAACTGATGCGCCAGCAGTTAGGTCTTTTTTTCAGCATTCCTGAAAATGGGCAAGTGTTTCACGATAATATCTTTGAGTTGGAACAAACGCACAAATCCAATGGGTATGTGTGGGTTGAAGTAACCACCCATGCACTGATCTCACCCGCAGGGGCGGTCATCGGCATCCAGGGTGCCAGTCGGGATATCACCGAACGCCGGCGGGCGCAGCAGGCTGAACGCGATCAACACGCGCTGGCAGAAGCCCTGCGCGACACAGTGGCAGCACTTAACAGCGCAAAAAATCTGGATGAAGTGTTTGATAGCCTGTTGGGAAATATCGGGCGGGTGGTGCCTCACGATACGGTCGATATCCTACTGATAGATCCGTCCGGGATGGCACATGTCCAGGCTTCAAAGGGCTATGAGCACGTGGCCCCAGGGAAAGAACAACTGGTATACCGTTTGAAGATGCCGGTAAGCCAGGTGCCCAACCTGCAGCAAATGGCGCAAACCCGCCTGCCCTGCCTGATCGATGATCTGGACCAATATCAATGGGTGCGCACCGCCAGCACCCCCTGGGCCAAATCACATTTAGGCGCACCAATTCTGGTTAAGGGCAAAGCCGAGGGGTTCTTTATTTTGCTCAGCGATCAAATAGGATTTTTCACCACAGAACATGCCAAACAATTGCAGAGCTTTGCCGATCAGGCGGCGATAGCGATCGAAAAGGCCTGGCTGATTCAAGAATTAAACGGACTGGCGACCACCGATTCACTCACCGAGTTATCCAACCGGCGGCACTTCTTCAACCAGGCCGAAATAGAACTGGCCCGTACCCAGCGGTATAACCGTCCCCTTTCCGCGCTGATGCTGGATATTGATCACTTCAAACGCGTAAATGACACCTACGGGCATAGTATTGGCGATCAGGTATTGCAAGGTGTGGCGCAGCGCTGCCAGCAGGTAATGCGCAAAAACGACCTGTTGGGACGCTATGGCGGCGAGGAGTTTTCGATCCTATTACCCGAAACCTACCTGCCGGAAGCGATTAAAATAGCCGAACGGCTGCGCCTGGCCATTGCAGATCAGCCGTTTGAGACCCTGATGGGCAGCATCGCGATCACCATCAGCATCGGAGCCGCAAGCTTTCATCCCGGCATTCCTACCGCCCGGGCACTGCTCGATCTGGCGGACAAAGCCCTTTACCAGGCCAAGCAAACCGGGCGAAACCGGGTGGTTACTTTGGAATAAAATCCCGCGGGGCTGGTATAATATACGGTTGCGATAGAGATTAGCACACAAAAGGGAAAACAACCTGTGGAAGGAATGATGGAGAAAATCGCGACGATCGAGTCGCGTTTTGCTGAACTAGGCGCTTTGTTGGAACACACCGGCGGCGATTATCAGCGCGCCAATGAACTGGCCAAAGAACGCGCGGACATTGAACCGGTCGTCTCCATGGCGGTTGAGTTTCGCAAGTTAACCAAGCAAATTGAAGAGGCGCAGGCCCTGGAAGATTCCGCAGATGGCGACCTGCGTGAACTGGCATTGCTGGAGCTCGAAACCCTGCGCCCCAAGGCCGAGCAACTTGAAAAATCGCTCAAGAGCCTGCTAGTGCCGCGCGACCCGCGCGATGACCGTAATGTGATCGTGGAAATTCGCGCCGGCACCGGCGGCGATGAAGCCGGGCTGTTCGCAGCCGAACTCTTCCGCTGCTATTCGCGCTACGCCGAGCGCAAGAAGTGGCCGGTCGAAATTATGTCGCAAAATGAGACCGGGATCGGGGGATTCAAGGAAATCATATTCCTGGTCAAAGGCAAAGGCGCTTATTCACGCCTGAAATTCGAATCCGGGGTGCATCGCGTCCAGCGTGTTCCAGTCACTGAGTCATCCGGGCGAATTCACACCTCCACCATCACGGTAGCGGTGCTGGCCGAAGTGGATGAAATCGATATTCAGATTCCAGAATCGGATATTAAGATCGATATTTACCGTTCGGCCGGCGCGGGCGGGCAGAACGTGCAGAAAAACTCCACCGCTGTGCGCCTGACCCACTTCCCTACCGGCATTGTGGTGGCCTGCCAGGATGAGCGCTCACAACTGCAAAACCGGCTGCGCGCCCTGAGCATTTTACGCGCCCGCCTGTACGATTTGGAAGTGCTAAAACGTCAATCGGATCTGGAAACTGCCCGCCGCTCGCAGGTTGGCTCCGGCGAACGCTCGGAGAAAATTCGCACTTACAATTTTCCACAATCGCGCGTTACCGACCACCGCATCAACATGTCGCAGTTTAACATTGCCACCATTTTGGACGGTGAAATTGATGTGTTCATCGACGAACTGTCGATACGCCAAGAAACTGAACGCCTGGCCGCTACCGGGTTGGATGACGAAGAATAACATCGCCGCCTGTCTGGCAGAAGCCCGCACTGCGCTTGTGATCTGCGCAGAACAGCCCAACCTGGAAGCCCAGGCGCTGCTGGCACGGATTTTGGAAAAATCGCGGGTGTGGGTGCTGACCCATACTGAAGTGGAACTTTCGCCGGCCGCGCTGGCCCGCCTGAATGATCTGGTGGGCCGGCGCGCGGCGGGCGAACCCCTACCCTATCTGTTGGAACGCTGGGAATTTTACGGCCTGGAATTTGAAGTGTCCCGGGCCGTTTTGATTCCCCGGCCCGAGACGGAAGTGCTGGTGGAGCTGGGACTGGACTGGCTGAAGGCCCACTCCGGCGCGCAGCGCGCTGCGGATGTGGGCACCGGCTCGGGCTGTATCGCCGCAACTCTGGCAAAACTGGCGCCGGTTTTGACGATATGCGCGTTGGATATTTCCATGGCTGCCCTGCGGGTGGCAAGACGTAACTTCGCAAGCCTGGGCGTTTTGCCGCAGGTGCAGGCAGTACAGGGCCATTTATTGAGTGCCGTGTGCGGGCCGTTTTCCTTGATCTGCGCCAACCTGCCTTACATCCCCAGCGGCACCTTGCAAGCGCTGGCGGTCAGGCTGAATGAGCCGGTTCTGGCACTGGATGGCGGCCCGGATGGCCTGCGCCTGATCGAACCGCTGCTCGCACAGGCCGTCACCCGCCTGGCAGCCGGGGGAAGAATGCTGCTGGAAATTGAAATCAGCCAGGCAAGCAGTGCACCGGCCCTGGCCCGGCAGTATTTTCCATACGCGCAGGTGTCTGTAAAAACAGATCTGGCAGGCCTGCCGCGGGTGGTGGTGATCGATCTATAAATACGAGGAAAAATAATCCTGATGATGCATACGCAGCTCCTCCCCACAAATTCTCCCCAGGTCATAGAAATTGCCCTGCACGTGCTGCGCGGCGGAGGTCTGGTAGCGTATCCGACCGACACCGTATACGGGCTGGCGGCCCTGTTGCACGATGCCGCCGCGATAGAGCGCATCTATCAGGCAAAAGAACGCTCGCCCAATAAAGCCATCGCGGTGCTGATTGGCGAGTTCGAACAGGTAGACCTGGTGGCAGCCCAGCTTCCCGCCGCGGCGCGCCGTCTGGCGGAGCGCTTTTGGCCCGGCGCGCTCACCCTGGTGGTGCCAGGCCATCCGAACCTGCCGACCAACCTGTCTCCCCTGCCTACCATTGGGGTGCGCATGCCCGACCACGCCTTTGCCCGCGAACTGCTGCGCCAGGCCGGCCCGCTGGCCACCACCTCGGCTAACCTTTCGGGCGGACCCAACCCGCGCGACGCGCAGGAAGTGCTGGCTCAGATGGAAGGGCGGATTGAGCTGGTCATTGACGGGGGAGCCGCGCCTGGCGGAGTGCCTTCCACCGTGGTAGACTGCAGCGGGGCGCAGCTGGTTATCTTGCGCGCCGGCGCCATCTCTGCTGAGGACATTTTCGCGGTCTGAGATGTTCTTATGCTCCTCTTAAAGGCTCTTCATACACCTCTTAACCGGGTTGGCGATAATAACTTTACATTCTCCTCTAGGGTCTCATGCTTGTGGGGTGGCAGCCACAAGCATGAGCTATTTAATCGGCTCCCTGGGGCGCTGTGCCGCTTTGAAGTGCGCTTTTTGACGATCACCTTCTATTATTTTTTCAGGCCCGGAATGTTCCAGCTGCAGCACTTCTCTGGTATACTGGGCAAAGAACCCCCATGCCCAACCCCACCGCTACCCCCTCATTATTAATCCTCACCTGTCCCGGCTGGAAAGATTACGCGCTGCTGGACAGCGGTAATGGCCTGAAATTGGAACGTTATGGCGACTATAAGCTGGTGCGCCCCGAAGCCGAAGCCATCTGGCAGCCGACCCTGCCGGAAAAAGATTGGCGCTCGGCACATGCCGTCTTTCGCCCCTCACCGGAAGAAAATGGGGGGCATTGGGAAATGCGCCAGGAACTGCCCGAGCACTGGAACATGGAGTACAACGGCCTGAAATTTTCGGTACAAACCACCGCCTCGCGCCACCTGGGGGCCTTCCCCGAACAATCGGTGGGCTGGGATTGGCTGGAACAACAAATAGTGAGCGCACAGCGCCCGCTGCGGGTGTTAAATCTGTTTGGCTACACCGGGTTGGCCACGCTGGCAGCCGCACGCGCCGGGGCCAACGTCACCCACCTGGATGCGTCTAAAAAGGTGGTCAGTTGGGCAAGTGACAACCTGCGCATTTCCGGGTTGGAAGACCGCGCAGTGCGCTGGATTGTGGATGACGCGCTCAAGTTCGTGCAGCGTGAAGCCCGGCGCGGTTCCAGCTATGACGGCTTGATTCTGGACCCGCCCAAATTCGGGCGCGGCCCCAAAGGCGAAGTGTGGGAGTTTTACAAACTGATCCCCGAACTGCTAAGCACTTGCCGCCAGGTATTAAGCGCCAGACCGCGCTTTGTGCTGTTGACCGCATACGCGGTTAAGGCTTCAGCGTTGACGCTGAATATTGCTATGAATGAAATGATGCGCGGCTTTAATGGCCAGACCGAAGCCGGAGAACTGGCGTTGGTGGAACAAAGCGCCGGCCGGTTATTATCTACCGCCATTTTTGCGCGCTGGTCTGAGAAAAAATAATCTTCAACCCGCAGGAGAACTGGCAGCATGCCTGATCAACCCATCAAAATCGCATTAATTGGTTCGGGCAATATGGGAGAAGCCATCATTGCGGGTTTATTGCGCAAAGGCATCGCCCAGGTGCACGACATTTTGGCCGTAGACCCGCGCTTAGAACGCGGCGCCGAGTTGCAGACGCGCTTTGGGATAAATGTGCGCACCGATAACGTGGAGGCAGCCAGACAGGCCGATGTGGTGATTCTGGCGGTGAAACCCCAAAAACTTGGGCATGTGCTGGAAGGGCTGCGTGGAAATATTATGCCGCAGGCGCTGGTGCTGTCCATCGTCGCCGGGGCATCCATGCAATCCCTGCAGGACGGTCTGGGTCACCCGGCTGTCGTTCGTTCCATGCCCAACACCCCGGCCCAAATTGGCGAAGGCATCACGGTGTGGACGGCTTCGAAAGCAGTCAGCAGTGCGCAAACAGAACAGGCGCGCCGAATTTTGAGCGCACTTGGCCAGGAAATCTTTATGGATGAAGAGAACTACCTGGATATGGCCACCGCCCTTTCCGGCACCGGCCCGGCTTACGTGTTCCTGTTTATGGAAGCGCTGATCGATGCCGGTGTACATCTGGGTTTCCCACGCCATATTGCCGAACAGTTGGTGATGCAGACCATTCGCGGTTCGGTAGACTATACGCAAAGCCGTAAAGCTCACCCTGCCACGCTGCGCAATGAGGTTACTTCACCCGGCGGAACCTCAGCCGCTGCGCTGTATTACCTGGAAAAATCTGGCTTTCGCACGGCACTCTCACGCGCGGTGTGGGCTGCTTATGAGCGCTCGCAGGAGCTGGGTAAAGGCCGCGATAGTAAGGACCCCGAACACGGAGACCGTGCCTGACGGAGTAATCTGATATTGAGAACCTGATGCGTCAGGTTCTCTTTTTTTTCGGACCACCGTTGGAAGAAAACATTGGATGAATTCTCATACAGCGCACAACTGGAAATCTATCTGGTTCGTGTGTATACTGTGATCAGATTTACAAGAGGAGATTACCCCATGCCTGATAGTGTTGAGCTTTGGGAGCAGCCCAAGGCAGAAAGGATGTATATGATTGCCGGCTGGCGCCAATGGGCAGATGGCGGGGCGGTTTCATCTGGGTTACCGGAATATCTGGTTGAGCAGCTAAACGCGCAAGAAATCGGACAGATCCGGGCGGACGGATTTTATATGTTTCAATTCCCCGGCACGCACGACCTGGTGCGGCCGGTGATCCGTTTTAACGAAGGTTACCCCGAAGCGCTGGATGTACCGGAAAATCGGATTTACTATGCCGAGAGCAACCAGCGCGGATTGGTCATTCTGATTGGCGACGAACCGCAGTTGGATATGGAACGCTACGCCCAGGCAGTATTGCAGGTTGCCCGCCAACTGCATGTGCGCCGGATTGTCGGGTTGGGCGGCGTGTATGGCGAATTTCCATTCGACAAGGAACGCTCACTTTCGGGCAGTTACAGTCTGCGCCCCATGAAAGAGGAAATGAATCGTCTGGCGGTTCAGTTAACCGACTATCAGGGCGGCGCCAGTGTAGGCGCCTATATTTGCCGGCGCGCCGGTGAGCAAAACATGGAATATGTGGGGCTGTACGCCTTCGTGCCCATGTTCGACTTTTCCAATTCAACCCAGTTAAGCCACCGGCTGCAAATTGAAAACGATTATATGGCCTGGCTGGCGGTGCTGCGCCGCATCAATTACATGCTTAAAGTCGATCTGAACCTGAACGACCTGATTGAAAAAAGCCAGGAAGAAATTAGCGAGCTGAATATAAAATTGGCAGAGCTGGAAAAATTGGCCCCGCAGTTGGAACTGCGCGAGTATTTCCAGCGTATCAACGAGGAATTTACCGAAGTTCCGTTCATTCCACTGGATGATGTGTGGGAAGAAAATGTGCGCCGGATACTGGATAAATTTGAAGATAAAGAGGATCCCAAACCAACCGCATGAACCAGATCGTTTTCCACCTTTCGCCCGAAATGTTCCAACCGTCCAAGCGCTGCCTGGTGGAAGCCGGCTGCCTGAGCGCCGAAGTTTTTCAATTCCCCAGCGGGGTGCGCGGGCTGACGCTGCATAATGACCGCGGGCAGTTGGTGCTGCTGCCATACCAGGGGCAGCAGATCTGGTCGGCCAAAATGGATGGTCGCGAGCTGACCATGAATTCCATGTTCACCCAACCAATTCCAACACGCGATTTTCTATCCACTTTTGGCGGGTTTTTGGTGCATTGTGGCGGCGCAGCACGCGGAATTCCCGGGCAGCAGGCTAACCGGCCATTGCATGGCGAGTTTCCTAATGCCGCGTACCAGAGCGCCGACTTGCTGCTGGGCGAAGACGAGCACGGCGCCTACATTGGCCTCACCGGCAGCTACCCCTACACCGTGGCTTTTTACGACAACTTCATCGCCCACCCCACCGTTAAACTCTACGCCGGCGCCACAATTTTTAGGGTGGAGATGGCGGTACTGAACCTTAAACAGACCGCGATGGAGCTTTCGTACCTGGCACACATCAATTTTCGCCCGGTGGATGGCGGTAGATTGGTGTACAGCGCCATTTGCAGCCCCGAGCATATGCAGGTAAACACAGAACTGCCCGCTCACCTGGAACTTAAGCCTGGTTACGAGGAATTTGTAGACGATCTGGCGAACCACCCCGAAAAACATCTGCTTTTCCACTCAAACCAGAAATATGACCCTGAAGTAGTCATTCGCATCGATTACCTGGCCGACGAAAACGGCTGGGCGCGCCAATTGCAGGTGCACCCAAACGGTGCAGCAGACCTGGTGCGACACCGCCCCGCCGAACTGGGACGCGGCATCCGCTGGATCAGCCGCACACCGGACCAGGATGCGATCGGTTTTGAACCTGCCACCGGCGCGGACGGTAAAAATTTCATTATCATTGCCGCTGGCGCCAGTTTCCACTGCACAATGGAAGTGGGAACCTTATCCCCGGGTGAGGTTGCGGTTGAGGAACAACGAGCCAAACATCCCAGTGGATAAACGACCATCCGCGCAGCCGTCTGCGCTTTAAATGAATAGGAGGCGATGATGAACCCAATCCGATCCTCTCCAGCGTGCGTCCTTCCCCCGCACATCTTGCGCCACATTATCGCGAACGGCAGTGACGCCCAACGCGATAAGGCTTTGCAAACCACTCACTTCAGCGATCAATTCCGCGAGAAGCGCGCCGGCGTGCAAGAAAAAGCCGCGGTAACGGCCGCCATGGTGGCCAGCCCCGTGGGCGGTAAAATGCGCAGCGTTTACACCGCCGAATTTAAAGCCGACCTGCCTGGCAGACTTGTGCGCCAGGAAGGTGGGCTGCCTACCAACGACCCTGCCAGCGACGAGGCCTATGACGGCGCGGGGGCCACTTATGACCTGTTTTCGGAAGTGTACCAGCGCAATTCCATCGATGGCAGCGGCATGCACCTTAATTCTACCGTTCATTACCAGCAAGGCTACGATAACGCTTTTTGGAACGGCCAGCAAATGGTCTACGGCGATGGTGACGAAGATATGCCCGCCAACCAGCGCCTGTTTAACCGCTTTACCATTGCGCTGGACGTTATCGGCCATGAGCTTACCCACGGTGTAACCCAGGCCACCGCCAACCTGGTGTATATGAACCAGCCCGGCGCATTGAACGAATCGTTCTCCGATATCTTTGGTTCGCTGGTGAAGCAGCGCCAGAAGGGCCAACTGGCCAAAGACGCCGACTGGATCATTGGCGAGGGATTGTTTTCCAGCAATGTGCGCGGGGTGGGTCTGCGTTCTATGAAAGCACCGGGAACGGCCTACGATGACCCGGTGTTGGGCAAAGACCCCCAACCGGCGCACATGCAGAATTACGTCAACACTACCGACGATAACGGCGGCGTGCATATCAACTCCGGCATTCCCAATCACGCGTTTTACCTGACCGCGCAAGAAATCGGCGGGTTTGCCTGGGAGAAGACCGGCAAGATCTGGTACACCACCCTGGCCACCCAGGTGACCAGCAACATCAACTTCCTGGATATGGCCAATCTGACACTGGCCGTGGCCGGTCAGTTGTATGGCAGCAACAGTGTGGAACAGCACGCCGTGCGTAAAGCCTGGAACAGTGTGGGCATCGCCCTGTTGGAAACCAGCAACCCAAACCCGGGCTGTATGCCGGGTGTGTTAAAACTCTTTAAGGGAGGATAGGCGGTCATGATCATTCGATTTGAGCGAACCGGCGGTTTTACCGCCATTCCGATGCGCCTTGATCTCGACACCGACACCCTGGAACCCGTCGAACATCAAAACCTGCACGGGCTGATCGAAACCTCCGGGTTCTTCAGCCTGCCCGTCCGGCTGCCGGCAACGAGTAAAGGTTCTGACCGGTTTTATTACAAGCTGACGGTGGTGGAATTGAACCGCAGCCATACTGTGGAAAGCGAAGAAACCAGCCTGCCGGAAAACTTGCGGCCACTCATTCAAAAACTCGTCCTGCTGGCCCGCGGACCACGCAGCTAGAATCAAAAGAGGCAGTCGGCATCAAACTGCCGACCGCCTCTCGCCCGCAATGCTGGCCTTAAGGCTTAGGGCCGCCCAAAGGTGAGTGTGTAATAAATACCGAAGGTGCTTTTCGAATAATTCACACTGGCGATACCAATCTGCGTCATCGATTTGTCCAGAATGTTCTGGCGATGGATTGGGCTGCCCATCCACCAATCAAAGGCCGTTTTGGCATCACCGCCGCCAAAGATATTCTCCCTGTCGGATTTGGCCAGATATCCCTGTGCGCGGATGCGGCTGGAATAGGTGGATTTATCGGAACCCGAGTGATCGAGGTAGCTATTGCAGGCCATGTCGGCGCTGTGCAGCAGCGCGGCAGCGGTCAGTTGGCTTTGCAGGGTGAACGGGGCCGCCCCATTGGCGGCACGGGCCTGGTTGATCCACTGCAACAGTTGGCTTTCATAATCGGAACGGGGTTCGTAGGCACAATTGACCGGCACCGGCGTGGCGGTCGGGCCGACTCCCGGTCCCCAATCGGCGCGTATCACCACAAAAATAAAATCTTCCCCGTGGCTGTTAACCCCAAAGCGCTTCCCTGCCGCGTTCTGAAACTCCCAGTCCCCAGCATACCTGCCGCCCTGAGCGGGAGCTTCCAGTTTTACGCTCACATCGATCATCTGTCCCGGGGCAGCACCAGGCAGCGGCGACGAAGGTGGTCCGCCCAAAATATTACCGCGGGCAAATATTAGTTGATATCCGGCACCCCAGGTGCAGGTACCGACATTTTTAATGCGCCAGGTCTTGGTGAATTGCGTCGCAGCGGGGATTAAAGTTTCATCCGGAATCGTGACATCGTCCACAAACGCAGCCTTATCGATGCAAGCTGCAACCGAAGAAGCCGCACCTGCCGATGTCGTGGGAACGGAGGCTGACGTTTGAACCGTTTGAGCAGCAGGCGCAGCCGTCGGTTCGAGCGGGACGGCGGCGGTAGGTGTGGCAACCAGTTGAACGGGTGTGGCACTTGGGGTTGGGGATGAGGTGCCGGTCTGTTTGAAGGTGGGCGCGGGGGTGACCGAAGGAACCTGAACAAGATCCAGCGCTTTTGGCGTTGTCGATGCTGCCGGCAGGCTGACTGGATTCGAACTGGTAGAAGGCGCCAGCGCCGTCAAAGTGTTCGCAACCAGGCTAGAAACGATCACCACCTGTGTAGCGGGTGCCGGCAATGCAGTCTGCGTCACCTGGGTACATCCGATCAACAGCAAGAAAACACCAAAAGTGAAAATATTGAGCAGGCGCATCTTTTTCATCAAAGCAACCATAAGAAGTAATACGGATAATATGTACCTTAATTATATCATATCGGCAAACCCAAAATAAACCCCTATAATCAGTTGGATCCGGATGAGCCTGTGGCCCATCCGGATCCATAACTAAAAACGCCAACTGGCGGGGAGCTCGATGTTATTCCTCCAGGGTAGAAAGATCGCCTTCCGGCATGCCCAGAGCCCTGGCTTTTAATACCCGGCGCATGATCTTTCCGCTGCGTGTCTTGGGCAGCTGGTTCACAATCGTGATTTTCTCAGGCCTGGCGATTGGGCCCATTTCATGTGAAACATGATTCTTCAACTCGTCGATTAAGGCCTCACTGCCTTCGTAACCGGCGCGTAGAATCACATAAGTGTAAACCGCGTGGCCCTTGATTTCATGCGGCAGGCCGATGGCGGCTGCTTCAGCCACCGCGGGATGACTGACCAGCGCACTTTCGATCTCTGCGGTGCCCAGACGATAACCGGAGACTTTCAGCACATCATCCACCCGGCCAATGATCCATAGATACCCATCTTTATCACGCCGGGCGCTGTCTCCGGTGAAGTAGACCCCAGGGAAACGGCTCCAATACTGGCTGATGTAGCGCTCGGGATCCTTATAGATCGTGCGCAGCATGGCTGGCCAGGGTTTTTTGATCACCAGGTAGCCTTCTTCGCCCACCCCCACCGGTTTACCAGCTTCATCATAAATATCCACTTCAACACCCGGGAAGGGCAGCGTGGCACTGCCTGGCTTGAGCTTGAGCGCCGGCATGGGGGTAATCATAAACATGCCAGTTTCGGTCTGCCACCAGGTATCCATAATCGGGCAGCGGCCCTTGCCGATTACCTCATGATACCAGCGCCAGGCTTCAGGGTTGATCGGCTCACCCACCGTGCCTAACAGGCGCAGCGAAGAGAGGTCATGACGGTTAGGCCAGGCTTCACCAAAGCGCATCAAACCGCGAATGGCCGTGGGAGCCGTGTAAAACACATTGATGCCATATTTTTCGATCATACTCCACCAGCGGTTGGGGTATGGGAAGGACGGCGCGCCCTCATACATAAAACTGGTAGCACCCAGCAGCAGCGGACCATAGACAATATAGCTGTGGCCGGTGATCCAGCCGGGGTCGGCAGTACACCAGTAGCGATCTTCTTCTTTCAGATCAAACACCATTTTAAGGGTAGCGCCCACACCCACCATGTAACCGCCATGGGTGTGCAAAATGGCCTTGGGGCGTCCGGTAGTGCCGGAGGTGTAAAGCATGAACAGCGGGTCCTCGGCATCCATCACTTCCGTTTCGCAGCGCGACTGCCCGCCCGCCGATTTGGCCACCGGCAAGCCCATCAAATCCTGATACCAGTAATCACGCCCCGATTCCATGGTGACTTCCTGGCCGGTGCGCTTAATCACGATCACATGTTCCACGGTGGCACAGCGTTTGAGGGCTTCGTCGACAATCTTCTTCAACTCAACCACTTTGCCGTTCATTAAACCGCCGTCGCAGGTGATGACTACATTCGATTGGGAGTCTTCAATGCGGCCATGAAGGGCCTCAACCGAGAAACCACCATAAATCACCGAATGTACCGCGCCCACCTTGGCACAGGCCAGCATGGCAATGGGCAATTCCGGCACGCGCCCCATATAAATCGTGACCCGGTCGCCTTTTTTGACACCCATGCTGCGCAGCACATTGGAAAACATGCACACCTCGCGGTTCAATGCGTGGTATGAAAACGTACGCGATTCGCCTTTTTCACCTTCCCAAATCAACGCCAGTTTATTGCGCCGCGCGGTGTTCACATGCCGGTCCAGGCAGTTGTAGGCAATATTGGTGCTCCCCCCTACAAACCACTTAAAGAAAGGTTTATTTGAATCATCCAGCACCTTTTCGTAAGGGCTGAACCATTCAAACTGGCTGGCTTGCTCATCCCAAAAGCCCTCCAGGTCCTGTCCGGCACGGCGCGCGAGCGCTTCCGGGTCTTGAACGATCGCGTTAAGCACGACATCCGGGGCGGGAACATAAAACTCACGATCTTCGCCTGACATAAATCCCTTCCTTCTTTAGGTAGTCGAAATCGAACCCACTTAAAATATCATAATACTCTATTTATACCCCATGCTACAAAAATTAGTCTTAGATTTAGATGATATTTGTCGCAAATCACCCGAGTTGATTAAAAATAAACCGCCTCCACAGGCAGGAGGCGGCGGAAAATCAATCAGCCCGATTAAGCCAGGCTGGCATCCAATGTAATCGGTACCGCGGAAAGTGCAGCAGAGACCGGGCAGCCGGTTTTGGTGGCTTCAGCCACTTTTTGAAACTCTTCAGCAGAAATGCCAGGCACAACGGCTTCCGTCTTCAGGTGGATCAGGGTGATGCGCGACGCGCCATTAACCTGTCCCAGGGTGACCTGAGCGGTGGTAACAATGCGGGTGGGCGTAAAACCCGCTTTCCCCAAACCAGAGCTGAGCGCCATCGAATAGCACCCGGCATGTGCCGCGGCGATTAATTCTTCGGGGTTGGTGCCGGTGCCTTCTTCAAAACGTGAAGAAAAGGAATAAGCGCCCTCAAAGGCCCCGCCGCCTAATTTCATGCTGCCTTTGCCGTCTTTCAGACCACCCTGCCATACTGCTTCTGCATTTCGAACTGCCATGGTAAATCCTCCAAATATGTTGATATCGTTTATATATAGAATGTACATCCTCATTATAGTCCAAAAACAAAACTTTTTCCACAACAATAAGTCATTTATAAGGTTTGTAGACAGGGAACAACAGCTTGCTTTGCGGACCTGACGCTAATCTGAATGGGGCAGCAAAATTCAATGGGCAAAAAAACTTGCTTGACCAACCCGTTTCGCTATGCTAAGATAATTTTCTCACCAGAAAATAACACCGATCGAGGCGCTGAAAAGATAAGCGCGGGATCGTATATTTACGCCAACGATATGTGATACGCCAAATTAAAGGCCCGTTATGGCAGTAATTGTTCTGCGGTTTGATGATTTCCAAGCCAACTTGAATGACCGGCCTGAACGCTGCCCTTACTGCGGCTGCCAGGTTTTGCAGCGCTGGGGCACCGGCGCCAAAAATATTCAAGATGCCAACCAGGAAGTCGGTGAATATCACCGTTACCACTGCAACGCATGCCAGCACACCTTCCGCCATTATGCCGCCGGGATTGATAAAACGCGCCTGAGCCAGCGGATTCGCAAATTGGCCGGCATGGCCTGGGCACTGGGCTTAAGTGCGCGCGAAGTCATGGATATTTTTAAAGGTTTTGGGGTTGAAATCAGCTATATGACCGTGTGGCGCGAAGGCACCGACCTGGTGGAACAAAACAAAGAATCGTTCGGCCCCAACCTGCCGGGGCGTTATTCCATCGATAAATTGTTTCTCAAAAACCATGGACGGGGCATCGGCACCTCCATCCTGGTGGATCTGGGCAATGGAAAAACCACCTTATTAGGCCGCATGGATGAGGTGGATTACCGCAAAGTGCTGGACTGGTTAAAGCCGGTGCTCAAGAACCTCGAAATCCAGGTTTCGTTGATAGGCACCGATACCCTGTTTAACCGGGGAACCGACTGAAACCCGATCTGCCGCAGACGAATTATCAAATTGACCAACCGCCAATGTAACAGGGTCTCGCAGCGCCGGATTCTTTCACTATAATTATGCCTAGACAGCGGATAGGAGCAACGTGGGGGTCATCACTCCTGTCCTGTGAATTTTTCTAAGGGCAGCAAGTTAAAGATCAAGCTGCGCAGCCGCAAGGGGGTCCGATCCTTCAGGTTTGCCAGGGTCTTTGACGAACCGCTACACACCGACCCACAGGGGAAATATGGGTCGGTTTTTTTTATTAAATTTTAGTCGAAGGTTTATCCTACGCTAGCAGGATAATTCAAAAGAAGCGCCAATCATTTGACAATTCTGCCCACCTCTCCTAAACTTAACCCATGTTAGCCTGCGTACATTCCTGTGCTGTGATTGGCCTTGACGGTGTCATCGTCGAGGTGGAAGTGGACACCGGCCCCGGCTTGCCCGGTATGGTGATTGTCGGCCTGCCAGATACCGCTGTGCAGGAAAGTCGCGAGCGCGTGCAATCGGCCGTCAAAAATGCCGGCTGGTTCTACCCGCGCAAGCGGGTTACGGTCAATCTGGCGCCCGCTTCGGTGCGCAAAGAAGGGCCCTCTTACGATTTACCCATTGCCCTGGGTGTGCTGGTGGCTTCGGAATTGATCCCAGCGCAGAGCCTGGAAAACGCACTGGTGATTGGAGAACTCTCATTGGACGGCAGTGTACGCCACGTACGCGGGGTATTACCCATGGCAGCAGTCGCCCGCCAGATGGGATTTCGCCGGGTATTTGTTCCAGAAAGCGATGCCGCTGAAGCCGCATTGATCCCCGATATTGAAGTCATCGGCGTAACCTCACTCGCTATTCTGGCGCAGCATCTGAACGGCGACCAAATCATCAGCCCGCATCCGCCCATTGAAATTTCTGAGACCGACACCATCGTCCAGACCGATTTCAAGGATATCAAGGGCCAGGAACATGTCAAACGCGCCCTCGAAGTAGCCGCCGCCGGTTCACATCACGTGATGATGATGGGCAGCCCCGGCGCTGGGAAGACGCTGCTGGCGCGGGCGCTGCCCGCCATTTTGCCGCGCCTGACCATCGATGAAGCGCTGGATGTGACCCGTATTTACTCGGTCGCCGACCAGCTGCCGCCAGATATGCCGCTGGTGCGCAACCGGCCCTTCCGGTCCCCGCACCACACCATTTCGCACGCCGGGCTGGTGGGCGGCGGTAACTGGCCCCACCCCGGTGAGGTCTCGCTGGCACACCGCGGCGTGCTATTTCTGGATGAACTGCCCGAATTTGGCCCGCGGGTGCTGGAAGTGCTGCGCCAGCCGATTGAGGATAAGGTGCTTACCATCAGCCGGGCCGCCGGGTCGCTCACGTTTCCGGCTAATTTTCAAATGATCGCGGCCATGAATCCCTGCCCATGCGGCTACTATGGCGACCCGGTCAAAGCCTGCACCTGTTCATCCGCTACCGTCACTCGCTATCAAAAACGCATTTCGGGGCCGCTGCTCGACCGCATCGACATTCACATCCAGGTGCCGCGCGTCGACTATGATAAGCTGAGCGACGCGCGCCAGGGCGAACCCTCTGCCAACGTTCGCGCCCGGGTTGAAGCTGCGCGCGAGCGCCAGCGGGTACGTTTTAAAGGGACCGACCTGACCTGCAATGCCGATATGCGCCCGGCCGAAATCCGACTGTACTGCCAGCTTGATGATACCGGACGCTCGCTGATGAAAACCGCCATGGCTCAGTTGCAAATGTCGGCGCGCGCCTATCACCGCGTGCTGAAGCTGGCGCGCACCATCGCGGACCTGGCCGGCAGCGCCAACATTGGCCCGCAGCACCTGGCAGAAGCGATACAGTATCGGCCGAGGGGGGAGAATGTATAGGTTCAGTGGCCTGAGATCAAGACACACCTGCGAGCGATGTGGAACTATTAGTCGTGTTCGATCGCCCGGTTGGTTATTTCGGCCAATTCGCTTTACAAGGTCATCTCGAGAAACTGCTTCATTGCAAGGTCGACCTGGGAACCCCGAATAGTCTGAAACCGAGAATCCGTGAGCAAGTCTTAAAAGAAATCTTTAATGCCGCCAAGGACTGGAAGGAACGCATTCAAGATATTCTGGATGCCATTTATGAAATTCAGAAGTTTACGAATGGCATGGATTATGATTCTTTTAGCAAAGATGAGCGCACAATTCGAGCAGTCGTGCTAGATTTTATTGTCACCGATGAAGCATCCAGCCAAATTCCGGAAAATGTCCAAGTGGGATATCCTGAAATCCCCTGGCAATTATTACGGGCTATCCGAAATCGAATTGTTCACGCTTATTTTTCAGTCGATGCAAAATTGCTGTGGGATACGGCGGAGAATGATTTACCCTTATTGATTGAGCCGTTGAAAAGAATAAAATAATATCGGTTCAAATAATTGGTGTAGCATTGGAGGGGAATTTTTATAGGTTTCCCGCTTTTCAAGCTGATTTTTTAAATGAGTCTATTCAATACTCTTAATTACCATTCCTTTGAAAAAGCGATGTGATAAATTTTATGCAAGATTCATAATGATTATGTGGAGTAGATGGAACACCTTGAATTATCAAACGCTACCGTCATGCGCTATCAAAAGCGCATCTCGGGCTCGCTACTCGACCGCATCGATATTCACATCCGGGTATCGATCATGAGAATACCACAAGCCCCATTAACCAGGCTGAGCGCACAGATCGAACGGCGGGCAGCTCATCTTCCGTTTTTAGTCATTGTTTTTATCATCACGCTCCTGGTGGGTCTACCTTTATTCCAACCGGCGCAAATGCAAGGGCACGATACCTTTGCGTATCTGCCGCGCATTCAGGAATTTTACGAGCAGCTCGAACAAGGCATCTTATTCCCCCACTGGGCTCCCGACTTCAGCGCCGGTTATGGCCAGCCCTTTTTTCTATTTAACCCACCCGTCGTCTATTCCATCGCGTCGGCATTTCACTTTTTCGGATTTAGCTTTGTCGTTTCTGAAAATTTAACCTTCTTTCTGCTCTTGCTGCTCTCCGGGTTGGGCATGTATGTTCTGGCCAATGAGTTCTTTGGCAAACATGGCGCGGTGGCTGCCGCCGCGGCCTATCTTTGCGGGCCTTATTTATTGGTTAACGTGTATGTGCGGCATGCCCTGATGGATTTCGCGGCTTTCACTTTTTTGCCCATGGCGTGGTGGGGAGTCTATAAATTTTGCCAGATGGGCAGGCACAAATATCTTTTCGCGGGCATGCTGGCCATGGCCGGGTTAATGTTGAGTGCCAATACCATTGCGCTGATCGCTTTCCCAGCCCTGGCCTTATTTGTGATCTTTTTGGCCTGGGCACAGCCGGGACAACGGATCACCATCCTGATCCGCGGAGGCTGGTGCATGGGGTTAGGGTTGGGGCTGGCTGCATTTTTTTGGATCCCGGCTTTACTGCAACGCAACCTGGTGCAGACAGACCGCTTGATCACTGGGAAGTTTTTTTATCAGGATCATTTCGTTTACCTGATTCAACTGATCTATTCAAAATGGGGCTATGGAAATTCCAATCTGGGTGCGGTGGATGGCATGAGTTTTGGGTTAGGAGTGATGCAGTGGCTGTGCGTGGCCGCCGCGCTCTGGCAGCGCAAACGCCTGGCGTCCCTTTCCAGCGCGGCAGGACTGGTGGTCTCCTTCTTCCTGATCTTATTGGGCCTATCCGCCTTTTTTACCAGCGCCGAATCGACCTTTTTATGGAACCGGCTGCGCCTGCTGCAATATTTTCAATTTCCATGGCGGTTTCTTTCGCTGGCGACAATTTCAACCGCATTCATCTGTGGGTTTCCATTCCTGCTGCTGAAAGGTCACCGATTAAAACTGGCAAACCTACTTTTAATCGTTTTATTGGCTGCCCTTGGAGCGCAAAGCTACACGCACACCCAACCCAGCGGGTATAAAACCACTCGCGATGCCGATTTCACCCCCCAAAAAATACGTTCGGACAATATATCCGTCAATTCCTTTAACGAATTTGAAACCATCTGGATGAAAGAGCCCCCCAGGCAGCCCGCCGCGGATCGAGTCAGCCTGGTCACCGGCAATGCACAACTCAGCCAGAGCGTTTCTGGCCCAACCCGTTTGACTTTCCTGGCAGAAGTAGTGGAGTCCGCCAAAATCCGGGTGAATACCGCCTATTTTCCGGGTTGGGTGCTCAAAATTGATCAGGAACCTGCCAATTTTTCGTACGACAACCCACTGGGCGTGATGGAATTTGCTCTTGCCAATGGAACACATGCCATCAGCCTGCAATTTGAAGATACCCCGGTAATTCAAGTCAGCAGCCTGGTTTCAATCCTGGCGCTGCTGTTCCTGATCTTCTTCCCGCGGCTCCCCCATAAATTCACTGGGTTTTCCAGATAATTTAAGGTTCTAGCCCATCCCCGCCACCCCATTACCCACAAACCCACCCGTCCTGTTACGGGTGGGTTTGTAGGTAATAATACCTCTAATCATGGAAAATATAGCAACGATATCAATGTTGATTTTATAGGTAGAGTATGCTAGTATTACCCAAGATGGTCACAGCAGGCCTTTTTGGTCTCTGCGGTAAATTCGGGCTCTTTCTACAGGTCTTCGGTAGGTTCAAAATTGAACAGGAGATTGGGCATTGATTGACCAGATGGACGACCGGTTAAGAAAATGGGTGGCGCAAATTCTTGGTCCCGCTGAGGTCAGTCTCACTGGGCCGGGAACGAAGCAAGCTGGCAATGGAGTGGATCTTTACCTCTTCGAGCTGGCCAACTCCTTTCCCACCGCCGGCAGCCGGTTGCCGCCGCTCAAGCTGGAACTCCGCTATCTGGTGACTACTTGGGCAGAAACCCCTGAAGAAGCCCATCGTTTATTAAACACACTGGTTTTCGCGGCGATGAACCAGGCCCTGTTTGAACTGGACCTGACTCCGCTGCCGGCAGCCACCTGGCAGGCTTTTGCAGTTGCGCCGCGCCCGGCATTCATTCTTAGGGTGCCACTGAGTGTGGAGCGTCCCGAACCAGTGACGCGCCTGGTGACGCAGCCGATGGTATTGAAGGATTCACCCCTGGTGGTTCTGGAAGGGCAGGTCGTTGGCGCGCAAAATATGCCGCTGGCCGGCGCCCACATCGAAATCCCATTTTTAAATCTCACAACCTATACCAATCAGAAAGGATGGTTTCGCTTTCCGGCGGTGCCCGCCCAGCCCGGCAAACAACATCTGCGGGTTATATTGAAAGGATGGACGCTCGAAATTGACGCTGAGCGGTCATCCCTGGCTCACGAGCCGTTGGTGATCCATTTTGACCCATTTGAAGAAAAGAGGGAGTGATATGCCAACTTACCTGGCACCTGATATTTATATTGAAGAGGTTGCCGGAGGCGCGCGACCCATCCAGGGAGTGGGAACCAGCACTGCCGGATTTGTCGGCGTGGCCCCCAACCTGGCTGCGCACCAAAATGAAGCCTTTGCCATCAACAACTGGATGCAGTTTATCCGGGAGTATGTGACCGACGGCAGCACGAGCACCCCGCTTTCACACGCGGTGTATGGTTTCTTCCAAAACGGTGGACAGCGCTGCTACGTGGTGAATATCGGCAAATCCGCCACTATTGCTGGTGGTGGGCGCAACCGCGTAGGCCTGGATCTATTCGAGCCGGTGGATGAGATTGCGATCGTGGCTGCCCCTGGTTATAGCGATGCAGCTTCGTACGATGCTGTGCTGACCCACTGCGAAAAAATGAAGGATCGCGTCGCCATTTTGGATGCGCCGGCGGTGGTGAAGGATATTAACCAGTTAACCAAAGTGGCGGGGGTGAGCAAGAGCGGCAAACCCGCGGCGGAGAGCGCCAGCGATCCCAGCGCTTCTTCACCCGCGGCGGGGGGCAGCGCCGCCGATAGCGGCGGGCTGCGCGCGCGACAATCAGACGGCGGTTTTGGCGCCTTCTATTTTCCATGGATCACCGTGCGCGACCCACTGGCGAATGATAACAGCATGGTGGATGTGGCGCCCTCCGGGCATCTGGCGGGCATCTGGTCACGCTCAGACAGCACGCGCGGCGTGCACAAGGCTCCTGCCAATGAGGTGGTGCGCGGCGCGTTGAATGTGACCTACCAACTTACCCGCGAAGAGCAGGGCGTGTTGAACCAAATCGGGGTGAACTGCATCCGCTTCTTCGGCCGCGAAGGCATCTATGTATGGGGGGCGCGCACCCTGGCCGACGGCAGCAGCGAATGGCGCTACCTGAACGTGCGCCGGCTGTTCAACATGATCGAAAAATCGATCCTGAACAGCACGCGCTGGATTGTATTCGAACCCAACAATGAAAGCCTGTGGAAATCAATCCGGCGTGATATCAGCGCTTTCCTGACCCAGGTATGGCGCAGCGGCGCGCTGTTGGGCAGCACACCCGAACAGGCTTTCTTTGTCAAATGCGACGAAGAGACCAATCCACCTGAAGTGATCGACTCGGGTATGGTAGTTACCGTGATTGGGCTTGCACCCGTGAAACCGGCTGAGTTCATTGTGTTCCGGATCAGCCAGCATGTGGGTGGGACTGAAACAACCGTACAAGGAGGTGCCTGATGCCTGCCGCTCAACCCCAAACGGGAACCCGCGTGGATCCATATCGCGCCTATAACTTTAAGCTGGAAATTCAAGGCATTCAACAGGGCCACTTTACCGAGTGCAGCGGTCTGGGCGTTAAGATCCAGCCAATTAAATACCGTGAAGGTGGCGAACATCAGATCATTCATGCCATTCCCGGCCCGGTAGAGTATGCCGATATTACCCTGCGCTACGGCTTGACCAGCTCTCAGGAATTGTGGACCTGGTTGAAAAACACCATGGAAGGCAAGGTTGAGCGCAAAGAAGTGTCGATCGTACTGCTGGATCATGAAGGCGCCAGTGAAACCATGCGCTGGAACCTGGGAAATGCCTGGATTATGGAATGGCGTGGGGCGGTGTTAAGTGCCATGAGCCGCGAAGTCGCCATCGAATCGATGACGCTGGTGTATGAAAGCATCGAACGCGTTCTGAAGTAGACCAGACGCAACAGCGAGGAGCAAGGGATGGGGAATTTCTGGATGGTGCTGTTTGGATTTGTGGCGCGCGCCGTAAATGCGATTGTGCGCCGCAGTTTCACCGCGCCGGTTATGGCGGAACAAAAACAACAACCTTCCAATTCCCTTTCCCCTGCCGCGCTGGAAAAGGCGGATGTACCCGCGCCCACCCCACCTACCCACTGGCAAGCCTTTCTAAACCGCGGCGGCCCTCCACCCCACTGGCTGGCATTGTTTGAAGACTCAGCCACCCGCCCACAGTGGTTTGAGTATTCCGGCGGGGAGGATATTCAGTTCGTGCAGGAATCTACGCCCACACCGGAAAACACAGATATCGGGATCGCGGCAACAGCCGAAGTACAATCTGGCTCTCTTCCAACCGAAGAACCGGCCCCTCTCACGGGGCCTATCACGCCGCCGGGCCGCGCGGCTGCCCCACCTGTTTCGTCATCAGCGCAGCGCAAACCGCCCGCGCAAGGCGTGCTGCTGAAACCAGCCAGCCGCGCCTTCAAAAACCGGGCTTACCAACCGCCCGTGCAACCCTCGGCGGAAGCGTTCGCGCCTTCCCTGCCTCCTGTCGAAAGCGAATTAGCGCAAGCGGCGCCTGGACTGTCAGCGCTTCGTCGCCCCCGTTGGGGGGCTCAGGCAGTTGAACCGCCCCGAGTTGAAACCTCCCCCTTACAACCCGCCCGCGCAAACCTGTTGCAGCGGCTATTGAAACCGTTTGCGCCACGCCAAACTGCACAACCCCATTCGGCCCCCGCGCCACAACCCGTTTTTGAACCTAACCATGCACCTTTGCCGCAAATCTCGGCTCCCGCGGTTCGCCAATCGCCGGCCGCAGAAAAAAGCGCATCCAGTGCTGAGCCTGTGCGGGAAACCCGCCTTGCTACTGAACACGCCGCGCAATCAGTCCCTGCTAAATTCGAAACACCGGCCGTTGCACTCGCCGCGCGCATCGTGCTGCTGAGCCCCACGCGCAGCAAAACCCATGCAGATCAGGCAGCGCCACCTGCCTCGCCCGTCCACGCGACTTTCCCCCATCAGAACCACGAGCAGAAAACCGGCCAACCGGCTCACACGACCGCGGGCAGCCCCCCAGCCGCCCCTATAACGCGCCCTTCCGCACCAAACCGCCGGCATATGCAGGAAAACCCGCCTGTCCGGGCTGCACAAACATTTCAACCGCCGCCGCAGGCAGACTTCTTCCAGAAGCAGCAAGCGGTTGCCCCCTGGCCGATCAGATCGCCGCTTGCACAGCCCTGGCCCAACCCAGCGCCCTCGACCGAAACGCAGCAGCGGCAATACCACTTTGCAAGCCTGCCCACGCAACCGGCAGGGCCAGAAACCGGCGCTGAGCATGTACGCGACCTCAGCAGCACTCAGGGAAAACGCACTCATTCAGACCTGCGACAGCGGGACCCCCTGCCCGCAGAAAATACCGCTGCCCATTGGCCCGAACTACCAGAGCAACTGCTGGATGAAGAGCCAGACTGGCAAGAGGCAGCCCGCGCGCTGGACCGGCTGCGCCGGCTTGAGCAAGAACAACGAGGTATGTGATGGAACGAGTGGCTTTCATGCTGGAAGAAACCGGGGAGCGCATCGGCTGTTTGCTAAACCCAGAAAGCCTGGTGATCCGCCGCAGTGCGGGGGTGCAGCCCAGGCGATCGGTGAGTGGTGTGCTTTCGGGCGCCGCGCAGCAAGATACGCCGGTGCTCTTCACCGGCGGCGGGCGCACAATATTGGAACTGGACCTGCTTTTTGACATCTCAATCGCCGGTTCTTCCGTGACCTCCGGGGATGTGCGCGACCTGACCTCCCCACTGGCGCGCCTGGCCGAAAACGCCACTACCACCGACCGCTACGGTGAACTGCCGCGGGTGCGTTTCGTGTGGGGCAAGGCATGGAACATCCCCGGCGTGGTGATTGCAGTCTCTGAGCGCTTTGACCGCTTTGCGCCCACCGGCGTGCCGGAACGTTCCTGGATGCGCATCCGCTTTTTGCGGGTCAACGAAAACCCCAAACCTGGCCCGGCAGCCTCCGGCCCGATTGCCAGCAAGCTGCTGGCCGAACCGCAACGCATCAACCTGTCGGCGCTTTCCAACGTGAGTGTTCCGGATGAAAGCGTACAGATCCATGAGAGTAAGGGCGGCGGGGCGGCGGGTGGCGCAGGTGACCGGCTGGACCAATTGGCAGCCAAATTTTATGGCGACCCGGCCATGTGGCGCCTGATCGCGGCATTTAACAGCATCGCCGACCCGCTGCACATTCTGGCCGGTTTTGTTTTGCGCATACCACCGCTTACGGCGTTTAAGAAAGAGCCATGAAAACTCATTTTGTGCTGCCTGAGGTGATGATCGAGGTGGATGACCTGGCATTCGATGCGCAAGCCATCCAATCTCTGGATGAAATTCGCGTAGCGCAAAAGCTGTCGCTTCCGGCGCAGTGCGAACTGACGTTTTTAAATCCGACGGCGGCTCTGGATGCCGGCCAACGCCTGGCAGTAGGAAAAAAGTTGCGGGTGGCCCTGCGCTCCCAGGGCGAAGCGCTGTTTTTAGGAGAAATCACCGGTCTGGAATTTTCATACAGCCCGGGCAGTGCGCTTGTTTTGCGCGTACGCGCTTACGACCGGCTTCACCGCCTGCGCAAGCGCCAATCGGTGCGGGCGCATGTGCAGGAAACGCTGCCCAACCTGGCCCGTGAACTGGTGGCGGACCTGGGGCTTACGCTGCAAACCGAAGCCGCCACCTGGCCGGAGTGGAAGCGCATTATTCAATACCGCCAGACCGACCTGGAACTGCTGACGGAAGCCGCGGCCCGCTGCGGCATGTATTTTACGCTGCGCGATGATGACCTGTTGATCTTCTCCCTGAAAGGCACCGGCCGCCCGATTCCATTGCGCCTGGGAGCCTCGCTTTTTGAGGCACGCCTCGATTTGAATAGCGATTCAGCCTGCCGGACGGTTAAAGCGGAAGGGTGGGATCCATTGGTGGTAGTGCCGCATTCCGGCAGTGCCAACGAGGCGCGCAGCGGGCGCCAGGTGGCAGCCGAAGCCGCCCCCAGCCGCTTTGGCGAAACCGGTCAGCGCAGTTTGGCCGACGAGCTGACCGCCGACGACCGCCAGGCTCAGGCACTGGCGCAGGCAGAGTTGGACGTGCGCCATGCCAGAGAGGTCACCTTTTGGGGCGTTGCTGAAGGCGATGCGCAATTAAGCCCGGGCAGCGTCATTGATATCGCCGGAGTTGAGGGTGCGCTGGAGGGACATTATGTTTTAACGGCCGTTACCCACCTCATTAACCTGCGCGGCGGGTATACATCAGAACTTTCCAGCGAACCGCCGGTTCTGCCGGCGCAAGCCCGCAGTTCGATTGTGGCCATGGGGGTGGTCACCAGTGTGGCGGACCCTGAGGCGATTGGACGCGTGCAGGTGAAGTTACCCGCTTATAACGAGGTGGAAACCGAATGGATGGGCGTGCTGTGCAACGCTGCCGGCCCCGAAAAGGGGTTGATTATGTTGCCCAATGTGGGCGACCTGGTACTGGTATTGTTTCCACGTGAGGACCCGGCCGAGGGCATCATCCTGGGCGGGTTATACGGCATTCAGGGCCCGCCAGACAGCGGCGTGGAGAATGGCAGCGTGCGCCGCTACACCTTGCTGACTGAGGGTGGCCAGAAAATTGTACTGGATGACGTGCGCGGTTCCATTCATCTGGAAGATAAAACCGGCAGCAGCCTGGATCTTTCACCCACCAAAGTGAAACTGCACGCCGCGGTGGACCTGGAGCTTGAGGCCCCGGGCAAGTCGATTGTGATCCGCGGACAGTCGATCGATTTTTCGAGGGGCTGATGAGATTCATAACCGAAGATGCCAAACTGGTTTGTGCGCATGAAGTCGGCATGGTGGTCAATGCCCCTTCACAAGACCTGGTGACGATAAACCGGCGGCGGGTGTTGGTGGAAAGGGACCCCGAGGGTCGCACCATTCGCTCCTGCAACAATATCGGTGCCACCATCAAACCCTGCCAGCTCACCCTGCTGGTGATGCAGGGCTATTCCGATTTTTTGCGCATCGATGGCAAGCGGGTTTGCCTGGATACCGTGATCGGCCTGACCGACGGCACCCCACCGGGCACCATTCGCTACAAGGTCAACGACCCGGGGCAAAACCTGGTGGGAGGAACAGCGTGAGCAAAGCTCGCTATCGCGCATGGCGGTTCTTATATCCCGATCTGGATGTCGCGGCCGATTTTGCCGGCCTGTCGCTGACCCCCAACGGCAGCATAGAAATGGTGGAAGAACGCGCCGCGGTGCGCCAGGCCATTTTGCTGCTGCTTTCTACCATTCCCGGTGAACGGGTGATGCGCCCGGATTACGGCTGTGATATTTACCGCCTGATTTTTGCACCCAACGACGATACCACCGCCGGTCTGGCCATTCATTATGTTCGCCAGGCGCTGGAACGCTGGGAACCGCGCATTCAGTTACTGCGAGTGGATACTGAACGCAACCCTGAGGCTCCCGACCAGTTGGATATTCTAATCGAGTACCGCATTCTGGCTTCCCAGCAGGTGCAGGTACTGCCTTTTTCAATCAATCTTGCGGGAGAAGAAAACGAATGACACTTCCCATCCCAAACCTGGATGACCGCGACTTTAACCAACTGCTCGACGAAGCGCGGCGTCAAATTATCCAATCCAGCCCGGGCTGGACCGATTTATCGCCCAGCGACCCGGGCATGGTCCTGCTGGAACTATTTGCACATCTGACAGAAACGACCATTTACCGTCTGAACCGCCTGCCAGAAAAAGCGTATATCGAATTTTTGAACCTTATCGGAGTGCGTCTGCAGCCGCCGGCCGCGGCGATTGTCAACCTGCGCTTCAGCCGTCTTAAGCCTGGCAACCAACCTGTAGATATTCCGCGCGGCACGCGCGTTACCGTGGGTCGACCGGGTGGCGGCAGCGAACCGCCCCTGTTTGCCACCGCGCGCGCCACGGTGATAGAGCCGGGTAAGATGTTGGCGGATGTGCTGGCCTACCACTGCGACCTGGTCGAAGCCGAACTGGCAGGTTACGGCACGGGCCTGGCGGGCCTATCTCTGATCGCGCAGCGCCCGCCGTTCATCGCAGCCAGCGGTGACGAACTGGATCTGCTGGTAGGCGTGGAAGCTGTCCCGCAAGAACTAAACGAACGGGCCGCAGTGATCCGCTTTGACAATAAACCCTTTCGCATCTGGCGCGAGGTGGAGCATTTCACCAACCTGGATCCCACCGAACCCTTTGTCTACCTGGTCGACCGCATCACCGGCACGATTATTTTTGCTCCGGCGGCGATGATGCCAATCGCGCCCTTTAGCGCGCAGGCGGCTACCGCTGCTACGCCGCAGCCGGAAGTCAAATTACCTGGGCCAGATGAACTGCAACCCATCCCCCAGGCGCTGGCCGCCATTCCGCCGGCGGGGCGCGAAATCCGCCTGTGGTACCGGCGCGGCGGTGGCGCCCACGGAAACGTGGCCGCCAATACTCTGACTGTGCTGAAAGATCCACTCCCCGGTATTCTGGTGACTAACCCCAACCCCGCTACCGGCGGGCGGGTGGCCGAACCCCTGGAAAACGCCATGATCCGCGGGCCACAGCAGATTCATACCCTGCAGCGCGCCGTCACCGCGCGCGATTTTGAAATGCTGGCGCTGTACAGTTCACGCGCGGTGGCTCGATCGCGTGTTTTTGCCAAGACCTCGCTCTGGACCTTCGCCCAGCCCGGCACGGTTGCGGTGCTGCTGGTGCCTTATCTTTCAGAGGAGGAAGCGGTTCCCGGAATGGTCACCGGGGCGCTGCTTCACAGCCACGATACCGAAGAGGTGCGCAATCAGATCCAGAATGCCATTGACCTGCGTCGGCCGGTGGGCATCACCAGCGAGGTGCAGTGGACGCGCTACAAAAAAGTGCGCGTCAATGCGCGCATCATCGTGCGCCGAGAAGAAGATGAAGAAGCCATCCGCGCCAGGGTCTCGCGCCGGCTGTATCAGGCCATCAGCCCGCTGCCTTCTGCCATGAACGCCACCGGTTGGACATTTGGGCGCGCGCTGCGTGCTTCGGATGTCTACGACATTTTGCTGGATGAACCCGGCGTGCGCTGGGTGGACCAGGTGCACATGCTGGTTGACGAAGTTCCGGAACAAAACGTCACCACCCTGGCTCACGATGCCTTTCAGCCGCATACCTGGTATGCCGGCAGCGGGGCAATTCTTTACCGATCGCTCAACAACGGCGACGGCTGGGAACCCGCGGGGCGTTTTTTAGAACGGCAGGTCGAACTGGTGCGAGCCCATCCTGGCTTTCCCGGTCTGGTGGCTGTGCTCACTCAGAAACCCGGCGAAAGCGGTTCAAAAATTCACATCTCGCGCGATTGCGGTGAAACCTGGGAAACGATCGGCGTGCAGCTGGCCTTCCGGGTGAGTGATACGGCCTGGACCCAGCGTGGAAATACACCGTTGTTATTATTTGCCACAGATGCCGGCCTGTATGAACTGTTAATCAGCCCCGGCAGCAGCCCCATCCAGGTGCTGATCGATCCGGCGGCGCCGGGGCTGGGGTTCTACGCGGTGACTGTAGCAACCGATTTGCAGGGTGTAGTGAGTGTGGCGGTGGCGGCGGCCAACACAGGTGGGGTGTATATGAGCAAACAGGGCGGGCTGACCAAGACCTTCCGCATGACCGGCCTCAAAGGAGAAGACGTGCGCCGCCTGGCAATCCAATATGACGGCCCGCGCGCCTTTTTATGGGCCGGAACTGCCTCGGCCGGACCCGAAGATTCTGGTAAGGGCTGTTTTCGGTGGGAACTACGCGGAACGGAAGACCCGCCGGAGGGTTGGCAGGCCTTTAATAAAGGCTGGAACGGCGGCAGCGTACGTTCCCTGACATTTTTAGGGCAGCGCGTGTTTGCGGCATCGCACCATGCCGGAGTGCAGCGCCTGGACGCCAGTTCGACTGCCAACACTTGGCAGGCGTTGAACGTGAACTGCGGTTTACCGCTGCGCGATCCGGGACGCTTTCACCCGGTGGACGCCGTGATGGCAGATAACGCCGAAAAGCTGCTGATGGCAGCCGGGCTGCAAGGGGTATTGCTCAGCCGCGATGAAGGAGTTACCTACCGCGCATGTTCCACCAAAGAATTCTCAGACATGGTGACCCTGCCCGAAACCTGGCTGTTTGTTTCTGGTGAGCATATTCTCAATGTGGTGAATGATCATGAAGCAAAATAATATTGCTTTTTTACTGCCGGGAATCTTTCAACGCACGCTGCGCCCTGGCAGCCCGCTGGCCGGGCTGCTGGCGGTGATGGAGGGATTGAGTGCCGTTCCCGAAGAAACCCTGGAGCATGTGGAAGCATTCTTTAATCCATACCGCACCCCGGATCGTTTTGTGCCATTTCTGGCCGATTGGGTGGACCTGGAATGGCTGCTGATTCAGAATCCGGAAGAGCGCGCCAAATCCGGCAGCGCGCCACTGGAAAGCGGTCTGGGGCGGCTGCGCGAATTGATCGCTGCTTCGGCCTATCTCAGCCAGATGCGGGGCACGGCACGGGGATTAATTTTGTTTCTAGAGACTGCCACTGGCATACCGGGGTTCAAAATTGTTGAAAACACTTCCTGTGTGGATGGGAAACCCAGGCCGTTTCATATGTGCATTCAGGCGCCGGCGCAAAGCGCTGTCTATCGCGGGCTGATCGAGCGCATTGTAGAGTTTGAAAAACCGGCCTATCTGACTTATGAATTAATGTTTAGCGAATAGCAAAAGAGGAAGTCATTATGCCCAACTCGTTTTCGATCACAACGCCATCCAACAGCGCGCTGCTGGGCAGCAGCCTTCAAGGGCGTGCGGTCTTTACTGTTACCAATATCAGCGGTCGCATCAACCGCGGGCGGGCCCGGATTGTGCCCCAGAACACTGCGGCCACCCCCTGGCTGACCCTGGAGGGCGATGCCGAACGCGATTTTCCAATTGCCAGCACCCAGCAGTTTTCGGTAGCAGTCGCCGTGCCGCCAAAATCGCCGCCAGGCAGTTATGTGTTCCACCTGGAAATGGTGGGCGTCGAAAACCCCGATGAAGACCTGACGCAGGGACCGGGCGTAACCTTTGAAGTGCCCGTGGTAGCCCCTACCAAATTTCCCTGGTGGATTTTGATTGCCGCCGGGGTAGTGTTGCTGGTGATCATCGGCGTTTTGATCGCCGTACTCAGCCCAAAATCTGCCGCGGTGCCAGATGTTTCGGGCATCACTCAGAACGCTGCCGAGCGCATGCTGCAGAATGACGGATTTAAAGTGCAGGGGATCAGCTCACAGCCCAGCGGCGTGATTCCGAAAGATCTGGTATTGGGCACGGACCCGCCCGCCGGTACCAAGGTAGCCTCCGGATTGGGCATCACGATCATCCTTTCCAGCGGGCCGCTGGCCACTGCCACGCCCACGGTGACAGCGACGGCGGTTATTACCAACACCCCAACACCTACGGCTACAACCGCCTTCACACCAACCTTTACAGCCGCACCCACGCGCACCTTCACGCCCACCCTCACACCGGTGCTCTCGAACCTGCTGGCCCGCTATCTTTTGAGCTCCAATGGCAACGAAGCATCAAACCTGGCGCCTCCTATGATCCTGGCGAATGCGCCATTTGGCCTCGGCGGTATCTTTTGCAACGGTATTTATGATGGTTCAAACGCGCCAGACGCCTGTAAAATCATCACCCCCAACCTGACCGGCTTTAATTTTAACAATTTCTCCATTTCTGTGCGTTTCGTAGCCTCTGAAACCAAGGATATGCCCGTCCTCGTGGGCGGTACCTCCTTCCGCTGGATCGGGTTTTATCTGTTCGCCAACGGACATGTGGGACTATTATATAATAACAGCAACCGCGTTGATTGCGGTTTAACCTATGCCCCAGGTACTGCGTATCAAGGTACGGTCACCTATGATGGAACCACTGCCAAACTATACCTGAATAACGTCCTGGCCTGCGTCAAGCCTTTTACCCTGGTTCATGGCGGCGATGCCAATATTAGCGTAACCAATTATTCCAATGCCCAGGTGTTTAAAGGACTTATCGCTGATCTGCGTATCTATAAAACGGTGATTGTACCCTGATCGATATCCTCTTATAACCTTTGTATATGAGTCCGATCCTTTTACTGGCAGGAGTTTTGACGTACGACCGGATTGGGGAAGCACCCAATCGAGCCTTAACAATCAGACAGCGATGATCGCCAGGAGCCTGCCCCACTGGCTACCCAATGGGGCAGAATCCAGGAACACTTGATCATGCTTTCCGCTGGCCTTATTTATAAAATGCAGGTGGATCCGAATGCGGTTCACCGGCGCGAATGGTCCGAAACTGCCGGGCGGCATACGGGTGGCGCCCGGGTAACCTGCCAGAAAAAAGGGTAACCTCATGGCTAACTCATTTTCTATTTCAACGCCATCCAACAGCGTACTGCTGGGCAGCAGCCTGCAAGGGCGCGCGGTCTTCACCGTCAGTAACATCAGCGGTCGCATCAACCGCGGACGAGCGCGGATTGTGCCCCAGAACACGGTGGCGGCCCCCTGGCTGACTCTGGAGGGTGATGCCGAACGCGATTTTCCAATCGCCAGCACCCATCAGTTTTCGGTGAACGTCGCCGTGCCGCCCAAATCACCGCCGGGCAGCTATGTATTCCAATTGGAAATGGTAGGGGTTGAAAACCCCGATGAAGACCTGACGCAGGGACCGGGCGTGACCTTTGAGATGCCCGTGGCGGCCCCGACCCAATTCCCCTGGTGGATTTTGATCGCCGCCGGGGTGTTATTGCTGGTAATCATCGGCGTATTGATCGCTGTACTCAGTCCCAAAACGGTGACTGTACCGGATATCGCGGGAGCCACGCAAACAGCGGCGGAACGACAACTGGAAAAGGAGGGGTTCAAGCTGGGCGGCGTTACCACAATGCCCAGCGGCATGATTCCCAAGGACCTGGTGCTGGGCACAGACCCGCCGGCCGGTTCGAAGGTTGACCCCGGCACGGGCATCATCCTCATCCTCTCCAGCGGGCCTGTGGCCACTGCCACGCCCACCGCCACATCTACACCGCAGATCACAAACACCTGGACGCCGTCATCCACCGCTATCTTCACGCCTACCTTCACGGCCTCTGCAACCCACACCTTCACACCTTCCGTCACGCCATCGGCAACCCGCACCCGCACACCGACCGCCTCCCCGACCCCACCAGCGGTGATAGCCCACTATCCATTACTTAGTAACGCCAATGAAGCCACGAACCTTACGCCACCGATGACATTGACGAATGCGCCGTTTGTTGCCGGTGGGGTGAAATGCAACGGCATTTATGAAGGAAATCCAGGTTTCTGCAAAATTACCACCCCGCAATTAACCGGCTTTAATTTTAACCAATTCTCAATCGCGGCGCGTTTCAATGCCGCCGAGAAAAGGACGATGCCCGTCTTTATCGGCGGAAGAAGCTACCGCTGGATTGGGTTTTACCTGTTAGCCAATGGGCATGTGGCGCTCAAATACAATAACAGCAACACCCTGGACTGCGGATTAACCTATGCCCCTGGAACCTGGTACGTCGCCACAGTCACCTACAATGGCACAACTGCCAAACTGTATCTGAATAACACGCTGGCCTGCACCAAGAGTTTTAGCATTTCCCAGGGCGGCGACTCCGATATCGGGGTTACCGATTTTTCCACCGGCGTTGTTTATAAGGGAAATTTCAGCGACCTCTGGATTTACAGGACAGTCATCACACCCTGAAATGGATAAACGCAAAATTTTCTTTATTGTGATAATCATTCTACTGGTGGTGATCTATACCGCCGGAACGGTTTGGGGGGCCACAAAATCGAGTAACTCAAAATCGGACAGCGGTTTTGACCTGGATCCCACCCAACTGGCCAAACAGTTGGGCGGGATCCAGGAATCACTGGCCAAACCGCCTGCCTTATCGCTACAGGAAGTGCTGGTGGATCTCGCCGGCTCCAGTTCATCGGATTGCCTGAAACTACAAGGAGACCTGATTGTGCCGGCGGGGGCCACCTGTCGGTTCAATATTTCCGCTGTCGAATCAACTCTGTTGGGCATCAGCCCTACCACGCGCCGGTTGAATTTGACTCTGGTGGCTGGTGATGGGGTCGAGTTAACCCTGGAAGAAAAAGTAAAACAAGACAATGGCAATGAAATTGATGTGACCGTTGAGCGCACCCTGCAACCCGCGGTAGCGGCCAAACCGGTAGACGTCTACGCTGCTGGAGGGAAATTAACCCTCACCTGCCAGAAAGGCACATCCGCTGCGAACTGCCGGTTGAAGTTGGCCAAATAAGATGGAAAAGCTGCGCACCCCTTTTTTTATTGTGGCATTGGTGCTGATCGCCATAGTCGTGCTGATTGAAGTGGGCAACACCGCTATGCTGAATGCCGCGCCAACGGCTCCCAACTGTGTTGCCCTCGATTCGCAGGAACTGCGCGAATCTTGCCTGAAAACCGACCTGAGCCCCGGCCTGAAAGGCTCCCCGGGCATGGCGATTGCCTATATGGCGCTATTGGATGGCCTTACGCTGTTCACTACTGCCTTAATGGGCCTGGGGCTGGTGGTTAAACCCTCGATCCTGGGGCGGGTGCAGGGCTGCGGCACACTCATCTTCGCCTTTCTGATCATCCTGGCAGGCATCGTGATGATTTTTGTGGCCATCGCGCTGGTTTTCTTAATGATTGGTTTGCTGCTTTCTTTTCCCTTCGGTACGATTGCCTATTTGATCTTATACGGTCATTTCGACACCGGCAGCGCCAGAGTGGTGCTGAGCCTGCTGATGACCCTCAAGTTGGTGTTTTCCATATTACTGCTGATTGGACACCAACGCTTTCTGCAAAATCTGGGGCTGGTACTGATTGTCATTACCTCGCTGCTGGGCAATGTGATCATCACGTTTTTGCACGGCTTCCCGCCAGGCTTTTTGGTCAGCATCACGGATGTGATTGGCGCGATCATTGTGGCCATTCTGGCGGTTATCTGGGCCATCTTCTTACTGATCGGCGCGATCCCCGCCATTCTGGCTTCCATTCGCTGGGCGCGTGTTTAACGGGGCTGCGAGGACTGAGTCATTGTGATTCAGACTTGCATTCCTGAACCGATTTTGTTATAGTTTATAATAATAGTAACAATTGTTTAATATTGATCGCTCATGAAATTTCAGTGTACCTGTTGAAAATTTGCGGTTCTGAGCCGTAGAAAAAGCAAGTTCATATGGCAAGCCTGGCAAAATTGGAGGGCAACTCATGCAAAGCGCAATCACCCGTTTTACTCCTCAGGCCGCTGGCCTCAAGTTTACCAATCATTTTAGCTTCCCTTCATTTCTAAAATTCATTGCCGACTTATTGCGCAAAAGCCCGCTACATCTTTCCGATGTGGTCTACGGGTTGTGCGGCGGCATGGTGTTCACCGCACTGGATTATTTCTATGCCAACAAACCGGTCCCCAATTTCACCGATCCGGAAAAAATTGGCATAGCACTGTATTTTTACCTGTTAAAACGCCAGTTTAACAGCCTGTCGCTGGATGTGCTGCAAAAGGTTTTTGCCTGGATGCTGCTAGACGACGCGACAGTGACCAAAAGTGTGGTTGTAACCGAAATACCGACCTTGCGCAGCAGTCTGGATCAACAAAATCCCGTCCCGTTGGTATTGATTCGCGGAAAAGGGGTTTCGGACCCGACCCATAACCACCAGGTGCTGGCAGTGGGTTACCGGCTCGATGAAGACAACCAGGTGCTGACCATTGATCTATACGATCCCAATCATCCCGGTGAGCAGCCCAATCTGAGCATGAACCTAAGCAACCCGGACCAGGGGATTGCGCTGGCCCAATCGAGCCAGGAAGCACTACGGGGATTTTTCGTAGCCCGTTACGAAAAAAGCACCCCCCCGTAATCTGAACATTGCGCCCCTAATTGGATAGGACACACCCCGAGGATTGACCGGTTGGGTCGGGCCGGATCCAATGGTAATATTGCGAAATCACTCTTTTCAGGCTCAAGCCACGACCGATTCGGGTCGCAAGGGAGGTATCAATTGACTGATGTTTACCAAACTGATGCTGCGCCAAAAAAACGCCGGGCTCTGCCGATCCCGCACCCGGTAGAACGGCGGCTGCGCGGGTATGCCTTTGACCCGAGCATCTCCCTTCAACTGGAAACGATGAGTATCAGCAAGATCACCTATAAGGTGCCCTGGGAAGACGACCTGGCCCCCGGACCGGTCGGTGAGTACCTTGAGGTGGTCGATTACGATCCACCCAGTAAAGCCTTCTACAGCCCGGTGGATTTGTCCGATCCACTGTTAATCGCTCAGGACGGGTTGCATCCATCCGACGGCAACCCTCAGTTCCACCAACAAATGGTCTATGCAGTTGCCATGACCACGATTGGCAATTTTGAACAGGCCCTCGGACGAAAAGTGCAGTGGCGCACCCATTCGGTGGATCTGAGCAGCGACCGCAAAGAGTCGTTCGTCCGACGCCTGCGCGTCTACCCGCATGCCCTGCGTGAAGCCAATGCATTTTACAATCCTGTTAAAAAAGCATTAATGTTCGGCTACTTCACCGCCACCCGCCAGAATCCGGGCAGCCACCTGGCCGGCGGCACCGTGTTCACCTGCTTATCGCATGACATTATCGCCCATGAAACAACCCACGCTATTCTGGATGGCATCCAGCGCCGGTTTATGGAAAATACCCACCCCGATGCGCTGGCATTTCATGAAGCCTTTGCCGATATTGTAGCGCTCTTTCAACATTTCAGCTTTCCCGAGGTACTGCGCCACCAAATTGGCAGGACACGGGGTGATTTGACCGGCCAGAACCTGTTGGGACAGTTGGCCCAGGAATTTGGTGTGGCCATTGGAAATTACGATGCCTTGCGCGACGCCCTGGGAAGTGTTAACCCTCAGACCCAGCGCTGGGAGCCGCTGGTGCCTGACCCAAACGACTATGCGAATATCATGGAACCGCATGCGCGAGGCTCTATCCTGGTGGCTGCGGTTTTTGAAGCATTTACTGCCATTTATAAAAACCGTACCCAAGATCTGCTGCGTATCGCCAGCGGTGGCACCGGCATTTTGCCTTCGGGCGCGCTCCATCCAGACCTGGTGAACCGCCTGGCGATTGAAGCCGCCAAAGCTGCCCAGCATGTGCTGCTGATGTGCATTCGCGCCCTCGACTACTGCCCACCGGTGGCCTTGACCTTCGGCGACTATCTGCGGGCACTGATCACGGCGGATGTGGATATTGTACCGGACGACGACCGCGGCTACCGCGTGGCATTTATTGAAGCTTTCCGCAAGCGCGGGATTTATCCGGAAAATGTGCGCAACCTTTCAGAAGAGAGCCTGTGCTGGCCGACCGCACAGCCCGAAGAAATGCAAGATTTCGCCCAAATTGCGGAAATGCTGGATTATATTCCGGACCGGACGTGTTATTTTACCAGTCGCGAGACAAGTTTTGTCGAAATGGCACGCTACCGGGCTGCGCTGCACAATTTCATCAAAGAAAAGGTCGAGAACGTACCCACATTTGAGCTGCTTACCGGGTTGGTTTTAACCGCGGGCAACCAGCCCAAAGATCTGGCATTGGGGCACGATGGGCAAGTCAAATTCGAAGTCTCCAACCTGGTGCCTGCCCAACGAGTGGGACCCGATGGCAACCTGCTAAACCAGATGTTTATCTCCATTACGCAACAGCGCCAGGTGCACATGGATCCCACAGACGAAAACAGTCCCACCTTCCCATTCCGTGGCGGCTGCACCCTGATTTTGAACCTGGATACGCACCAACTGCGCTACCGGATTGTCAAACCGATCATGGATACGGCCCGGATGCAGCGTGAATTGGCCCATATTCAAGAAAGCGGGAGTGGTTCGCTGCGTGCCACCTACTTCTCACAATTCAAAGGCGGGGTTGAAAAGGAACCTTTCGCCCAACTGCATCGCGGCGCATGAGCGCCTACCCCCGGATAATGGAGTGCTGGTTATGACCACACCGATTGTAAAAATTCGCATGTACCGGCAGGGCCTGGGTGACTGCTTTTTGCTGACCTTCCCCCGTCCTGATGGTTCCAACTTCTACGTTCTGATTGACTGCGGCGTGGTGATGGGCGGCAGCCCGGATCAAGTGGTGGCAGCGGCGCAGGATATATTGGAAACGACCCAAAAGCATCTGAATCTGGTCGTGGGAACCCATCTGCATTGGGATCATATTTCCGGCTTTTGCCAGGCCAGGGAGGTTTTTGACCAGTTTAAAATGGACGATATCTGGCTGCCCTGGACGGAAAATCTGGCGACTCGGGCCGGGCAGCAGCTCGCCGCTGCTCGCAGTGCGCAGATCAGCGCCTTGCGCAATGCGGTAGCCCAAATGACTTCGGTGGGTATGAGCGATACCCGAGACACCGTGCAGACTGTGCTCGATTTTTTTGGTCCCGACCCAGGGTCGGGCGGCGGGCTGGCTGCCAAAGGCGGCGCGTGCTCGACCGATTCCGCGATGGATTACCTGCGCAACCGGCCTGAGGCTAACAAACATTATTGCACCCCCGCCACCGAGCCCATTCACACCCTGGAAAATGTGCCAGGCGTTCAGATCTATGTGCTTGGTCCCCCAACCAAAACCTCGTTTTTGGGCAAATTGAATCCTTCGAAAGCCCATCCGGAGACCTATCATGATCAGCCAGGTATGACCGCCGCGGCCGCGAGTGATAGCTTTCTGGCGGCAGCCAGTGCAGCAGACGATCTCAATTTCGTCGACATGAAGGAACTCACCGCACCCTTTGATGCCAGCCTGCGGATTCCATTGGAAGAAGCACAGAACGACGATTTCTTCCGCGAATTCTATTTTGGTCCTGATGTGCCCCCAAACGAAGTTACTGTCGATACTCACCAATGGCGCCGCATCGACAGTGATTGGCTGAACGTGACCAGCGAATTGGCTCTTAATCTGGATAATGCGGTGAACAACACCAGCCTGGTACTGGCTATTGAGCTGGGAGATCCTGGCAGCGGCAAGGTACTGGTCTTTGCAGCCGATGCCCAGGTAGGCAACTGGCTTTCGTGGGGCGAGCTGAATTGGACAGTGAACCCGCCCGGCCAGCCACCTAAAACCATCCATTCGAAAGACCTGCTGAAGCGCGCGGTCTTCTACAAGGTAGGCCACCACGGCAGCCACAATGCCACCCTGGCCGCCCAGGGGTTGGATCTGATGACGAGTGACGACCTGGTGGCTATGATCCCGGTGGATCATAGCATGGCCGTGAAAAAACGCTGGCCGGGAATGCCCTATTCGCCCATGATCGAGGTGCTCAAGGAAAAAACCAGGGGGCGTATTTTGCGCATTGACGACGCACAACCGCCCCGTGCTAAACCCGACACCATCACCAACGAAGACTGGCAAGTTTTTACGAGCAACCTGGTGGAAACGGAGTTGTATCTGGAATTAACCATCTCTGGTTGATCTGCCCAGGCCAAACCGAAAGCTGGACATGCTAAAACACACCGAGAGGAGCTGCTTAGCCCCCTGGAGTATTATTTTTGGGTAGTGTTCATGCCCTTTACCGAAACCCAATCCAATACACCCAATAGCGTATTATGCGGCCGGCCAGGCCGGGGTCGTGCCGCAAGGCGCTAAATGCCTGGGTGAAATTATCCGCAAGAGTCCGATAAAGCAGCGGGTTGCTGCCAGAAAAGACCTGTGGGGGAATATCGAATGCGCCAAAGAACCCTATGGTGACCGTCGCAAAAATCAGAACGGCGGTGACCAGCCATAACCCAACCCGCAGGATGGGCCAGGTAATCCGCTCATCGAGTTCCCAGGCCCCAAAAGCCGCTAAAAGCAGCAGGGCAAAGGAATAATCCGCGAAATAGCGCACCGCCCCATAAAAAAATACCATCAAAAAAGCAAACTGGAGACCGCCCGCAAAGGCGACCATTAACAAAAACTCTATGCGCGGACTGAAACCGTTCCATTTTCGGCCTACGAACCGCCAGGCGCTGCCCAGCGCCGGAACCCACAGCAACAGCAGCCAGAAGAACGGCAATCCAGCAGGGATGCTGACAAAAACTTCATCGAATAATTTATTCGAGGGAAGAGCCGCAACGGTGTAAATACGAGCCGGATCCAACAAGACCGATTTTACAAATGGAAACTCTAGTGAAACAGAAAGCGGTGTGAGAAAATGCACCGCCAGGTTCGAAGGCACATTGCTCAACGCATAAATGTCTTTCTGGGAGGTAGGGACCGAAAACTGGTAGGCCCACCCCGTTTCAAGAGGGTTTTGAAACCGGGCAAAGTTGTAAAACCCCATCGCCAACACGCAGGCTGCCAGCGGCGCCAACAGCCACAGCACCGGCTTCCAGACCAATGAGAGCTTCTTTTGAGAACGCCAGAGATAGTACAAGGCAAAACAAAGATAAACCCCAACCGAAAAAGCCAGATTCATACGCGCCGCGAAGGCCAACCCCCATGCCAGACCGGCCAGAGCTAAATAAATACGTTTTGAAGCGCCAAAATACAGGCCCCAGGCCAGCAAACCGGCGAAAAGAAAACACTGCCCGGTTATAATCGCCGTTTCATAAACCTGTGGCCGCCCTAAAAGAAATAAATAGGGCAGGTTGACGCAGCCGGCCAAAAAGAAAAGCACAACAGAAATACCAGGAGACCTGGGGTAGAACCGCCGCCAGGCCAGCCACAGCAAGCCCGCCAAAACACAGGCTGACCCAATATATCCAAAGAGGGAGACAAATTGATTCAACGGGCGTATGCCTGTTAACGCCTGCACCGCCGCGAAAATCACCGCCGGGGTGGGTCCCCAATAAAGTAAGTATTTTCCTTTAAAGTAAGAGATATCCCATAAATAGGGAATATCTTTGCGCTGGTCGTTATCATAAGGGTTCTGCAACTGCGCCAGGCGCGGGTCGGGTTGGGCCAGTAATGACAGTTGGCCGTTGATAAAGGCATCTCCCAGGTCGGCATGATAATTGGTGACCTGAGGAAACCGCGGAAACATCCCAGCCGAGGTATACCAGACCGCATATACGCCGATAAGAGCCAGACCTAAGAAAACCAACACCCCCGCGGCGAACGGCGCAGAAAATATAGCCCGGATGAGGCGAAGAATAGCGCGCATTCGTTAAAAGTTCCTTTCGGAGGCAAATATATCATAATTCAAGTTCAAAACCTTCGCCAACCTCCTGAGCAAATTTAGCCTGGCGATAAATGTAAATAGGTGAGGGCCGCCTTTGCCGCCTTATTCGAACTCCCCAAAGCCGGCCGGGGGGCACACTCAGTTGAACCACGCAGCGCCAGTATTTTAGCAAGCTCGCGGTAGCTCCGGTTGTCTTCGTTAAAAAGTGCCGGCGGCGCGAGCGGAATGCGCCGAACTCACCCCCAAACACGGCCTCATGGATGTGCGGTCAATGTCGCCCGTGCAGAAGCACGCTCTTTGGCCACCTTTGTGCACCTGGCGAAAGATGGGACTGATCAGACCGCTGTGATCTCCCAACGCCGCAGTTTCACAGATGCCACATTTTCCTCTAGCAAAAAGTGGTTTTTGTGGCCGCAGGTAAACTATACTTAGCTGTGAAATCAAACCATCTATGAAAGGAAGAACGCTATGGTACTGGATAAATTTTCACTGGCGGGCCAGGTTGGCATTGTAACTGGCGGCGGGCAGGGTTTGGGGTTGGCATTCTGCCATGCTTTCGCCGAAGCTGGAGCGGACCTGGTTATCGCGGAAATTAACCCGGTCACCGGCCCGCAGGCCGCAGCCGAAGTGCAGGGCAGCACCGGGCGCCAGGTACAGTTCATTCAAACCGATGTGCGCATTAAGGCCTCCGTCGAAACCATGGTGGCGCAGACCCTGGCACAATTTGGAAAAATCGATTTCTTGATGAATAACGCCGGGATAGCCCTGTGGCGTCCCGCGGAAGAAATGACTGAAGCGGAATGGCGCAACATGATGGATACCAACCTGAACGGCCTGTTTTTCTGCTGCCAGGCCGTCAGCGAACCCATGATCGCGGCTCGCTCCGGCCGCATTATCAATATCGCATCGATGTCGGGTGGCATTGTCAATACACCCCAACCGCAGGCCAGCTACAACACCAGCAAGGCGGCGGTGATCCACCTCACCAAATCCTTAGCACTGGAATGGGCCCCGCATAACATCCGCGTGAATGCCATTTCTCCAGGGTATATGGCCACACCCATGGCCCAACCCTTCTTTGATAACCCGCAATACGGCCCCACCTGGATGGGACTGACGCCCATGCGGCGCCCCGGGCAGCCCGAAGAACTGGGACCGCTGGCCGTTTACCTGGCTTCCGCTGCGTCCAGCTTTGTCACCGGCGCCAACATCGTGATCGACGGCGGCTACAGTATTCTGTAACCGCAGCAGGCACGCACAAACCACCGACTAATGCGCGAGCAGGTGCTCAACCTGCTCGCGCAGCCCCTGTGCCAGCGGAGTGGCCGGCACGGCCGCCCCGGCAGCGCGCAGTTTACTTAAATCGTAGATGCGGTGACACAAAAACGGCTCCGCTTCGGGGTGCTCGGCGAGATAACGATCCACTGGCAGTTCCGCCACTTGCAGTTCAACCCCCAGCACAGCGGCAATCAAGCGGTAGTATTCGCGCGATTCAACGATATCCGGACCGGCAGCGCAAAAGATCTGAGAAGCCGCTGCCGGACAGCCGGGCAGGCTGAGAATGGTTTCAGCCAGGTCACGCGCCAGAATAGGCTGTTGTAAAAAATGCCCGCCGCCGACCAGGCGCAGCGCTTCACCGGCGCGCAAGCGCTCCAACAGGCGGGCGTCGCGCCCGTGGGTTGGCAGGCAGCCCAACAACGAGCCCGGTCCATAGATGTGACACGGCCGCAGCACCGTCCAGGCCATGCGGCCGGTGTGGGCAGCCTGCAGGGCCAGCTCAGCCTGGCGCTTTTTGGCGCCGTAGCCCAATGCAGTGGTCTCACCCTCTTCCGCCTGTGGAAAGCGCCGGCGGGAAGCATCGTACACAAAGTCGCTGGAAATCATCACCAGATGCCCGGCCAACGAGGTTAAAACCGCGACATCCTGCTCAATATCCGCCGCTTCAAAGGCAATGCAGTCCACCACCAGGTCCCAGTGCACCCCGGCACCCTGAATGGCAGCCATAAACTCATCGCCGGCGTGGCGATCGGCCGCCAAACCGGTGACACCCTGTGGCAGCGCGCGCTGTCCGCGGGTGACCGCCCAGACCTGGTGACCGCGCGCTAACGCCAGACGCGCCAAAGTTCCACTCACAAACCCGCTGCCACCTAATATTAATATTTTCATCGCTTCACTCATGACATTCCCTCCAGAATTGGGTATCCAGCGGCCTTATAACTTCTCACCGCGGTTCAGCCTGGCCATTTCAGCGCGCAGCGCTGTCATCTCTTTCGTGACCTGATCCAGACGCGTCAGCAACTCATGTTGACGTTTCTCTGCCAGGCTATTGGGCCTGGCTACAAAGAAAAAGTTGCCATTGGGATCCAATGTAGCCTCTTCAATTTCATCCAATTTCGTGAAACCCTGTTTGTGAGCAGCTTCGGTTAATTCATCATTTGAAATGTCCTCGCGCTTCAGCAGCGCCAGGTTAATTTTTCCATGCTGGATAAGATGATCCGTTTTGCTTCCGAGCAGGTTGTTTACCCAGCGGCTGCGATGTACGGAACGCACCATGAGCCAGTTCACCAACAGCAGTGTGGTGGCGCCAATCAATCCGCCAATGACGCTGGTATCCTCGCCAATAATCGCGTTTTGAACTGTGTTCGAAAGCGTCAGCAGCACTACCAGATCAAACGGATTCAATTGGGCCAGTTCGCGTTTACCGGCCAGGCGCAGCCCGATGATTAAGAATACGTAAATCAAAATCGGGCGCAATATTTTTTCTAAAACGGGCAGGCCCAAACCGAACATGTGTTGGAACGTAGGAACGAATTCCATGGTGCCGCCTCCTGTGTGAATGCCTATAGTATAATCACCTATTCAAAAATTTAACGGGTAATTCATTAATGAAAATTGACTTTCATGTTCACACTTCCGAACGCAGCGCGTGCGCTACCGCACCGGCTGCCGAACAAATCAAAAAGGCCATCGCTGCCGGGTTGAACGGCATCGCCATTACCGACCACCATCATCTGGTTCACCCTGTAGAACTGGCAAAATACAACCAGATCTACGCCCCTTTCAAAATTTTTGGGGGGATCGAAATTACCGCGGACCATGAAGATTGGCTGGTGTTGGGGGTAAGCGATACGAGCCTGGAAAGTGAAAACTGGGCTTATCCGGATCTACAGCACTACGTACACTCCAAAGGCGGGATCATCATCCTGGCACACCCCTACCGCTACCGCACACATCTATCTGTAGACGTTCTTGCTAACCCACCCGATGCGATTGAAATCCGCTCGAACAATATCCGCATTGAAAATGTGCCGCGCATCCTGCAATTGGCCAGCCAGTTGCATCTGCCCACCCTGTGCAACTCCGATGCGCATTCCACCAGCAACCTGGGCCGTTATTACAACATTTTCGCGGTGGAACCGCCCACCCCTACCCAAATTTTTAACGCGCTCAAAACCGGTGCGCTGCAGCATTCGGTGAATTAACCCAGGCAAATATTAAAACCCAAAGCGGCCGCCAGATGCAGCGGCCGCTTTGGGTTCATACACCCACTAACCGGCAGCATGTTTCTGCACTGCCTGGGCCAACTGGTCCAGCGCGGCCAGCAGGGTTGCCCGCGGACAAGCCGCATTCAAGCGCATAAACCCCTCGCCGGCAGCGCCAAAAACAACGCCCTCATCCAACCCCAAACCGGCTTCTTGGATCATAAACTTGCGTAAATCAGCACGCGCCAGACCCAGACCACGGCAGTCCAACCATACCAGGTAAGTGCCTTCGGGTTTGCGTACTTTAATTTGTGGAATATTCTGCTCAAAATACTGCTCCAGGGCAAGCAGGTTGCCTTCAAGATATTCAAGCAGTTGGTCCAGCCATTCTTCTCCGTAACAGTAGGCGGCTTCCAGGCCGGCCAGACCAAAAACCGAGCTGCCGCCAATTCCCAGCGTCTCGATCATTTGCGACAGGCGATTGTACAACCGGCGGTCTGGAACCAATGCCACCGAGGTATATAACCCGGCCAGATTAAATGTTTTACTGGGGGCCAGCAATGTGACAGAACTGGCGGCCATTTCGGGAGAGATGGAAGCGTACGGGGTATGTTTGGGGGCCCACGAAAAAACCAGGTCGGAGTGAATTTCGTCTGATATTACCAGTACCGCGTGTTTGAGACACAACCGGCCGAGCTGCTCCAGCTCTTCACGGGGCCACACCCGGCCAACCGGGTTGTGTGGGCTGCACAAAATGAGCATGCTCACGCGCGGATCGGCCAACTGCAGGTCGAGTTGTGCAAAATCCATCGTGTACATTCCGGCAGAGAGGACCAATTCGTTTTCCAGCACCTGGCGGCCGTGATTGCGGACCAATTTATAGAAGGGATGATACACTGGCGACTGGATCACAATCTTATCGCCGGGCTGGGTGTAGGCCAGAATGGCGGCGCTCAATGCCGGCACCACCCCGGGAGTGGTAATGTGCCAGGAGCGCTGGGTTTCCCAACCGTGGCGCCGCTTGAGCCAATCGATAACCGCCTGATAATAACTATCGGGGCGAGCCGCATAACCATAGATACCCTGCTCGGCACGCGCGATAAGCGCCGCCACCACCGGCGGGGGAGCGCGGAAATCCATATCGGCCACCCACATTGAGGTTACATCCGTCCTGCCAAACAGCCGGTCATTAATCGACCATTTCACCGAATCCGTGTGCGTCCGGTCAATCAATTCATCAAAATTAAACAAAGTCGTCATAATCCTCCAGAACTTCGTCTCTGCCATTTATCGGCGGGTTCACCGTCGGGCATCACTGTGCGGTCCATAGATTTCGCTTTCAATAATTTATGGTCGGGCACGTTGGCGCGGTATAAATTGGCGCCATCCAGGTTGGCGTTGGTCAAATCGGCACCGCCCAGGTTGACATCCACCATGCTGGAATCACTGAGAATGGCCTCGTATAAATCAGCCTCAGACAGGTTGGCCTCGCGCAGGTCCGCGCCGCGCAAATCCGCGCCGCGCAGCTTGGCCCGGCGCAAATCGGCCCCTACCAGCGAGGCTTTGCGCAGGTTGACACCGCCCAGGTTCGCCTCAACCAATTCTGCACCGTTGAGGTTTACACCTTCCAGATTTGCGCCGTACAGGATGGAGCGAGACAGGTTAACCCCGCGCAGATCCATCCCGCTGAGGTCGATGTAGCTCAACCAAAGCGGTTTGGTCTGGTTAAGCAGCATAAAAAATTCATAGCGACTGAACTCGGCCATCTAATAACTCCTCTTTTACCCTAAGCTTATGCGTCCCTTACGGGAAGTCGCAGCACCCCACACCTACGACCGCATGGGTCCGCTGTCTCAGGTTCTCAGCGCTTCGATGCCCTGACGAGGGCAGCGCTTCGATGCCCTGACGAGGGCAACGCTTCGTTAATCGACCACATAATCTTCCAGGTGATCCATATCGATCTCGCGCTCAGAAATTACCTGATGCCGCACCGAAGCCCCCTGTTTGTGGATCTGATAATCGTTACCCGAGCGCAGTGGGTGCCAATCGGGCAGGTCCTTTCCTTCTGAAACCAGGCGGTACGCACAAGTTTTGGGCAGCCAGGTGAGCTGAGGGATCAGTTCTGTAGTGAGCTGGATGCAAGTGGGCACCAGTTCGTGCCGGTGCGGGTAATCAGTACAGCGGCAACGGTGCAAATCGAGAAATTTGCACACCACCCGGGTGTAAAAAACTTCTTCAGTATCAATATCTTGAATCTTATGGACACAACACCAGGCGCAGCCGTCGCACAGCACCTCCCATTCGGCAGCTGTCATTTCCGACAAGGTTTTATGGTTCCAATAATCGTTAATTACCTGGGTCATTCATCTTCTCTTTATATTTGCTAAAGTGACTCTATTTTAGCCCAAAATCGCCATAGAAACGCCGCATTACCCCTCCAGCTTTGCGGCCTGACTGATCTGTAAGATCACTTCATCGGTTGATTCATCGTAATGTGTTTCAAGTACATCGATTGAAGATTTGACCAGACTCAGGATCTCTTTGGTACTCATTTCAGCATTGCGCTCAACCGCAATCCGGTTGGCCGAGTAAGAAATCAGGCGCTCCGGAACAAGCGTTGCAGTCAATAAAATCACCGGCACGGCAGCCAGTTCGACATCCTTTTTCATCTCCGCAATCACGCCAAAGCCATCCAAATCCGGCATGGTCAGGTCCAACAACATCAGATCCGGGCGCAGTTGAACCGCCGCCGCCAGACCTCCACGCCCATCCACCGCCGTAAAAACCTCAAAATCGCGCGGGAGGGTCTGCAAAATGCGCTGCACCAACTGGATAAAATCGGGGTCATCGTCCACCAGAAGCAATCGACGCGCCGCAGGCAGCCGGTCCAGTTCGCGGGCTAACATAGCCGGTGTAACCGGTTTTGCCAGGCAAGACTGAATGCCCAACTTTTTGACCAACCAGATGCTGCTGGGCAACGAACAGCGGATGATTGGAACCGTCAGGGTGCGCATGACTGCCTCACTCTCATTCTCTTCCCCGGGCAGTTCGTTCCAGATCACCGCACGCGGATGAAACAGCGCCACCGCGGAGCGCAAATGTTCCGGGTGCTCTACCAGGCGCAGTTCGTAACCGCTTATTACACTGCGCAGCATCGCCAACACATGATCATCGGCGCCCAGCACCAAAATCCGCGTCAGGTGGTCTGGCAGGGGGGCCGCATGTTCAGCCAGCCCGGCTGCCAGCCCAGCGCCCAGCGGCAGGGCAAAAATGAACGAGGAGCCCTGACCTAAAACGCTCTCAGCCCAAATGCGCCCGCCATGGGTTTCGACAAAATGCTTGCAAATAGCCAGCCCCAGCCCCGTTCCGCCCTTGTTGCGCAGCAAACGATCTTCCACCTGGTAAAACTCCTGAAAGATCAGGTCCAGTTTATCAAATGGAATCCCCGGGCCGGTGTCGCGCACCGCAATACACACTTCTTGTTCGGCCACCCAGGCCGAAAGGCACACCTCGCCATCTTCGGTAAAACGCCGGGCATTGTTGACCAAATTCAAAATTACCTGGCGAATGCGCGTGCGATCGATGCGCAGCGCGGGCAGGCCGGGCGCGAAATTGGTATAAAAGCGCACCCGAGGGCTGCGGAACAGGTCCGAGGCAATTTCCGCCGTTTCTGTAAATAACTCGTAGAGGTTGACCTCTTCCAATGATATGGTGAAACCTGTCATTTCAAAACGAGAGAGGTTTAAAATATCGTCGATCATGGCCAGTAGATGGTGAGAATTGCGATATATCTGTGAGATATCGCGCCGCATGGTCGGCGTCCAGGTGACATCCCCATAAATTTCCGGCGAGGTGTACATCACCTCGCTGAACCCGGCGATTAGCGCCAGTGGAGTGCGCAGTTCATGGCTGACCTTGGCGGCAAATTTCTCCTTCATAATGCGCGCTTCTTCGGCTCCCTTGCGCGCCAGAATCAACTCGCGTTCAGTGCGGCGCTGCAGGTCGTTGGCCAGGGTCAGGTTTTTGAGGGCCCGACTTAGTTCGCCACGGTGGATGCGCGTCTCCTGCAGCAGGTGAGCCGACTGCTCAAGGCTTACCTGGTACCAGCTGAGCGAAGTATTGGACATGAAAATGACCACCCATGCCACTGAAAGCGTCATAATCAATGAAATTGAAAATGCCAGCAAGGGATATTCGCGCCAACCGCCCCACACCAACCCGGCCGTCACCACCAGGAGAGCCGCGCCGGAAATAAATTCGCCGCGCGAGACCAGTATGCTGCCTAAAAAAATAACCGGCAGCGCCACAAACGGCAGCCACGGCGCCGGGTCGGAGAGCATCAACCCCAATGCGCCGACCAATAGACCGGCAAAAAATACGTAGCGCGAAACCCGCGGGTGATCTTCAACCTGGCGGCGGATGAGCGCAGCCAAAATGATCAGGGTGATCAGGATGATGAAACCGCCCAGAGGGAACGGGTCCAAGGACATTAACAACCAGGCCGAGGCGCTCGCTACCAGCATCACCGCCAACGCCGCCCGACGGGTGATCTCAATGCGGAAATCAGCCAAATGGTCGGAAATATCCGGCAGGCGGGGGGGGGTGAAATCGGCCGTATCCATGCAGTACACTTTACCCGATTATTTTGAGATTTTTGAGAACTTCCAGCAGCTTTTCGCGGTTCACCGGTTTGGTGAGCAGCGCCGTGGCGCCCAGTGAAAAAGCCAGGCGGGGATCATTGAAGATCGAGCAAATCACCACCGGGGTTTGAGCGGTCTCTGGGGCATTGCGCAGACGCTGCAGCACCTCCCAGCCGTCGATTTCGGGCATCATGACATCCAGCAGGATCACATCGGGCGCAAGCGTACGCGCCAGCTGCAGCCCCTCCAGGCCATGACTGACCCCAATCACCTGGCAGCGCGTGTGGGTGAGAAAGCGGCGCAGCAGTTCAATCAGCGGTGGATGATCGTCGATGACCAATATGACGGCCTCTTCATCGCCAGCGGTCAAACGAATGGAATGAAACGCAGCCGATGGGCCATTCTGCTCAACCAGGCGCCAGCCCAGGCGGTGAATCAACGTATTGGCAACCGGGTTTTCAGTGAAAAACCCGGCAAGCAGCGGCGACGCCTGAAAAATGAAACTCATCACCACCTGGTCCGCGGCATTTTCCAAACAAACCTGCAATACTGATGGGACCATATTTTGCAGAATATAACTGAGCAGGTTGACAAACACCTGCTGCGCCAGGCGCGGGTCGGTATTGAGAATGGCTGGGGTTTCCGGCAGCACAAATTCGATGCGCGTACCCTGCTGGAGCGCCAGCCGTTCCACCGCGTGCCCGGCATTCTTTAACAAATCGGAGGCGTTGACCGGGCGCAATTGCAGTTCCAGCGTTTCCTCGACCATCCCGGTCTCAACCTCAGCCGGCTGAGGCAGCGCATGCGCCAGACCGCGCCCAACCCGATTCCACAGCAGGTCTGCCAGGCTTTCTTCGGCGCGCTTGAGATCACGATAGGCCTGGCGCTCTGAAATACCCAGCTCGCGCGCCACCTGCTGCATGGTATCCGATTCGATATACCGCAAATTAATTAAGTTGTGGTAGCGCACTTGCAGAGTCTTTTGGGCAGCCGTATCGGCAGGTTTGAGTTCATCCATCACCGCCAGAAACACTCGCCGTAAGCGCTGGCCGTCTGTTTCGCTGGGGCGAATGCGGGGAACCTGCAAGGCCCTGGCCAGGGCATGCGCATTGAGATATGGAAAATCGTAAAAATTTTCCAACACCTGCTTCACTTGCAGGTAAAATTCAGATGGAAGCGGGGTTTCGGGACTGGAAGGGGGATCAGGCCACATATGTCAGGGTCTTGTCAGGAATTTGGCAAAAAATGGTAGACTTGAAGCATGGAGTGATATTACACTATCCTTAGCTGTTTTGCAAACTTTCGCTGTTTAGACCCTGCCCTAACCACCCAAACCGGAGGAAAATAGAATGACTGGTAAGATGATTTCCCGTCGCGATTTCATACGTCTTGCGTCCAGTGCTGCCGCCGCGGCCGCCCTGGCATCCTGCGCCCCTGCCGCTACGCCCGCCCCCACCACGGCTCCCACCGCCGCCCCAGTGCCCACCAAAGCCCCGGCTGCTGGTGAAGCTACCAAAGCTCCAGCCGCGACCACCGCTCCCACAGTCGCCCCGACTGCCGCTGCTGCCACCAAAGCGCCCGCCAAGACCCCGGTCAAGCTGCGCTGGTGGGGCGGTGTTCCGGAAGCCAGTGGACCTAAACAAACGGTTGAAGCCTGGAATAAAATCAACCCGGATATCCAGGTGGAATATGTGCAGTACCCCAACAATACGGAAGGCAATGTGAAGTTGGATACCGCCCTGCAGGCGGATGGCGAAGTGGATGTGCTGGTCAGCTATGGTCTCAACCCGTTGAAACAGCGCGCCGACGGCGGAGCCATTGAACCGCTGGATGCCTTCCTGGGTGCTTTCGATCCCGAAAAAGAATTTGGGAAGCTGGATAACCGCTGGGATAATAAATATTGGGCCTTGATCCTGAATTCCCAGCCCCGGTTCGTGTATTTGAATAAAAAAGCGTTGGATGACGCCGGATTAAAAGTGCCGACCGATTGGACCTGGGAAGAGTACATGGATTACGCCAAGAAGCTGTCCAAGGGCAGCGGCCCCACCAAACGCTATGGCGCCTTCTATCAATTCCCTGATTCTTTTGAACCGGTCCGTGTCTCCAAAGGCGGCGACGTCAGCTATAAAGACGACTGCACCTCCAATTATGAAGATCCACTGTTCCTGGCCGCTCTGAAGAATCGGGTTCAAATGCAGGATGCGGACAAAAGCGTTGCCCCATTTGGAGACGTGACCGCCGCCAAACTGCAGCCCTACAGCGAATTTCTCACCGGCAAGACGGCGATGCTGCTCGAAGGCTCGTGGATTTTACGCTACATTAAGGCTGTCAAAGATAATCCGCGCGACTTTATGGTAGCGTTTGCGCCCATGCCGCATATGAAAGATGGTCCCAATCCCTTCCGCCCGGGCGTCGGGGACGACCGTGTATCGATCGCGAAGAAATCCAAGAACAAAGATGCTGCCTGGCAGTTCATTAAGTGGTGGAGCACCGAGGGTTATATCAATATGACCCCCTTCGGTCGCGTCACGCTGTGGCGGGGTCGCAAGGCGGAAGACACCATCCAGTCCTTCCTGGGTGATTTCACCGATTATCAGAAATATATGGATGTAGATGGTTACAAAACGGTGATGTTCGGCAATTCCGACAAGAATTACCCCATCGGGTTCAAGGCAAATGCCGCCGCTGAGATCGGCCAGATTAATACAGAGGAATTATCCAAAGTATTTCTGGGCGAAACAAAACCGGAAGACGCGATGAAGAATATCAAGAAGCGCGCTGACGAAGCCCTGGCAAAAGCCTGCAAGAAGTAAGTTTACACCGGTAAATAAGGGGTTGGGTGGTAGCAGATATCATCCAACCCCTATTTTTTCAAATAGGACAGGAGGGCGTATGAAGAATGTCTCGCTAAAAAGCCAACCGGCACGAAACGCAGCTGGTATAGAGGCTGCGGCAAAAGCGCTTCCCATTTCATCGAAAAAAGGGATGGGGCGCCTCTTGCGCCAGGAAGCACTCGCTGGATATTTGCTCATCGCACCTAACCTGCTGATTTATTCAGTCTTTGTGGTCATCCCCGTTTTGATGTCGCTCGTGCTATCGTTTACCGATTGGAATTTCGTCGGTGGTTTTGAAAAGTTAAAGTTTGTCGGCTTTGAAAATTTTGCAGCCCTCCCCACAGACACATGGTTCACCGATTCACTGCGCAACAATTTGCAATACGCGCTGGTTGTACCCATCACGATGGCATTCGGGCTGTTGTTTGCAATGTTTTTAAACAAGTTTGTCTATTTTCGCAGCTTTTTACGGTCGATGATCTTTATGCCGTATATCACCAGCTCAATCGCGATTGCAGCGGTCTGGATGGTGATTTTTCACCCCAGCTATGGACCGATCAACTCATTCCTGTATTCGTTGGGCATGGAGAATCCGCCCAGATGGTTGGGCAGTTCTGCCTGGGCCCTGCCGACCGTTATGTTTATTAATGTGTGGGGCGGTTTTGGCTATAACATGGTGCTCTACCTGGCCGGATTACAAAGCATTCCGCAAGAGATCTATGAGGCGGCCGAGATCGATGGCGCAGGGCCGATTGCTAAATTTCGCTTTATTGTCTTTCCACTGCTTACACCGACCACGTTCTTTTTATTGGTCACGGGCGTGATTGGCTCCTTCAAGGTCTTTGACATCATTAATGTGATGACCCAGGGCGGTCCTGGAACTGCCACCACCATGCTGGCCTATGACGTATACCGTACCGGTTTCGTGTTTTACAAGATGGGATACGCCTCATCCATCGCCTGGGTTTTGATGATTATCGTCGCGATCATCACCGCCATCCAATGGTGGGGTCAACGTAAGATTGTGGTTGAATATTAACCCGGAAGGATACCAGGAACCCATGGCTACAACGCTTCAAAAATCCTCGCCTCCCACCTTTCTCGGCATTTCTCGTCCAGCTCAAATTGTGATTGCACGGACCCTGGTCACACTTTTTGTATTGGTGATTGGCCTTTTGACCATCGTTCCATTCATCTGGACGATATCCACATCGTTCAAGCGCGAATTGGATGTGTTCAACTTCCCCATCGAATGGATCCCGCCGGTCTTTACCACCCAACCTTATGAGCGCGTCCTGGGTGTGGGCAGCCTGATCAGCGCCTCGCGCTCGGTGCCCTTTTGGAGAGCTTACCTGAATTCGATGTTTGTCACCCTTCCAGGTGTTTTGGGGCCGCTGCTCACTTCCACCCTGGCTGGATATGCCTTCGCCCGGCTGCGCTTTCCGGGGAAACGCGCCATTTTTCTGCTTTACCTGGGCACGATGATTATTCCCGAACAGGTGCTGATGGTGCCGCGTTTTATGATCGCCAACTGGCTGGGCATTTATAACACCCATTGGTCACTCATCCTGCCTTATCTGATTACGGCGTACGGCGTTTTTATGATCCGACAGGCCTGTATGGCGATTCCACAGGATCTCTTTGACGCGGCTCAAATGGATGGGGCGGGGCAGGTCCAGCGTATTTTGACCGTGGTCATCCCCTCCATCGGGCCGCAGTTGTCAGCGCTCGCCTTAATTCTGTTTATCTGGCGTTGGAACGATTACGGGACGCCGCTGATTATGATCAATCGTTCTGAACTATTCACAGTGCCACTGACCCTGGCGGCCTTCATCGAATCTCACTCCGAGGTCAATTACCCGGCCATCATGGCGGCTACGGTTCTGTCAACCATTCCACTGATGATCCTGTTCGTGTTCCTCAACAAGTATTTCGTACAAAGTGTGATCTCTTCGGGTGTAAAGGGTTAAAATTCTGATGAAAACCATCGCTGAAATTAATAAAGAAATTCCCATTACGGATGAGGTGGATGTGCTGGTGGTGGGCGGCGGCCCGGCCGGGATCGGCGCGGCCATTTCGGCGGCCCGCCTGGGCGCCAAAGTGCTGATCGTCGAGCAGTTCAACTGCTTGGGCGGGGTGGCCACCAGCGGCGGGCACAATCATTACAGCCAGTTTAACGCCTGGAATGAACGCTCCACCCAGGTGGTGGGCGGCATCGCCGACGAAATTCGGCGGCGCATGCTCGAAAATGGTTGGGCTACGTACGATGGCTCGTGCCTGGATTTTGACATCGAGGGCATGAAGCTGCTCTTTGACCAGATGACGGCTGAAGCCGGGGTGCGCGTGTTGTATTACACGTTCTATTGCGATACGCTGGTGCAGGACGGCACCGCCATCGGTGGGATTATCCAGAATAAATCAGGCCGGCAGGCCGTGCTGGCGCACCGCATCATCGACTGCACCGGAGACGGTGACGCGGCCTTTCACGCCGGAGCCGCCTTTGAACAGGGCCGCCCAGAAGATCATCGCTGCCAGCCCACCACCCTGATGTTCTTGATTGGCGGGGTGGATTGGCCGCAGGTGGCAGCCTGGCGCACCAGTTATCAGATGACCGAAGTGTGGGCCAAAGCCCAACAAGACGGCATCATGGAACCTTTCCAATCGGTGATCATGGGGTTCTGGCATACCCAGGTCAACCCGGACCAGGTGGGCATCAACATGACACACATGGTCAACATCGACTCCACCAAAGCTGAAGACCTGAGCGCCGCCACCATCGAAGGCCGGCGGCAGGCGCACCACCTGACGCAGGTTTTCCGCAAAGTGGTGCCGGGGATGGAAAAATGTTATCTGATCAGCACCGCGCCATCGCTGGGGCTGCGCGAATCACGCCGCATTATCGGCGAGGCTTATTTGACTGGCAATGATCTGATGACGCAGCGCCAGTGGCCCGATTCGATCGGGCACGGCAGCTTTTTTATCGATATTCACAACCCGGCCGGCCCCGGCATGGGCGGCCAGACCTGGCACCCGCCGACCGGTTTTTATTACCAGATTCCCTACGGCGCGCTGATCCCCAAAAAGGTGGATAACTTGCTGGTGGCTGGGCGCTGCATATCGGCCGACCACACGGCATTGGGTTCGCTGCGCATCATGGCCACTTGCACGGTGATGGGTGAAGCCAGCGGCGTCGCGGCAGTGCTTTCTCTGCACGATGAGGTGCCTCCACGCGAACTGGAACCGGCCCGCCTGGCCCGGCAGTTGAAACAGCAGGGCGCAATGGTGGATGACAACGATGTGAAACTCAATGTCGAAATCCCGGTGGGTGACGGTTTACCCAACGCAATCCTCCGCCAGCAGTCACGGTAAACCTATCGGGAGCGATCTATCTGTTCGCACCTTCCTCCTCGGAGTGCCATGAACGCACGTCAACGCCTGTTTGCCATCCTCAACGGTGAACCCACCGATCATTATCCCATTTGGCTGCTGTTCCCCTATCATCAGACCCGTTACTATGCGGATGTAAGAACACTACCGGTGTACCAACCGATCTTTGAGGCCTCTAAAAAATACACCATCAGCTTAAACCGCCGCAATCCCGGTGTAAGCCTGTTTTCTCCAGAAGTGAAATCCTGGGACGAGCAGACCACAATCAACGGTTACACGACAGAGCGCCATTTTGTTGAGTACAAAGGGAAGCAGCTGATTTCCGAAGTCCGGCAGGAACCCGGCAGTACCTTTATTAAAAGATTGTTGACTTGCCCGGAAGACCTGGAATTTTATGCTGCTCTGCCGGTGAACCTGGATCGTGACCGGATTTACCAGCAGCTGGATGCGCAAATGCCGCAATACCTGCGTGAGAAGGCAGAATTTCCACCGGAATTTGGGTCCATGATGCTGGATATTGGTGAACCCGTGGGGCCGTTATATAACGTGGCCAAACTGGAAGAATATTCGGTCTGGTCCTTAACCCATTCCGATTTGATCGTCGATCTTTTCGACCGATTCATGGAGCAAAAGCGAATCCTTTATCGCTATTGCCTTGAGCGGGATCTGGCCGATGTATACTTTATGGTGGGCAGCGAATTGGCCAGCCCACCCCTGGTCAGCCGGCAAACATTTTTACGCTGGATTGTGCCTTATGCCGCTGAATTGATTGAAATGATCCATTCCTACGACAAAAAAGTGATCCAGCATTATCATGGAAAGATTAAACGCATTCTTCCGGATTTTTTGACGATGAAACCGGACGCGCTTCATACCATCGAAGCGCCCCCGGTAGGAGATTGTACTTTTACCCAGGCGTTCGACATCGTTGGAGATCACATCGCATTGATCGGCAATATCCAGTACGATGAGTTTCGACACCTCACGCCGCAAGAAATGACCGCTGCCGTTCAGGATGTTCTAAATGAATGCCGCGGAAAACGACTGATTTTATCCCCTTCGGCCGGTCCCTACGAAACCGAAATCGCTCCGAATATGGTAAAGAATTATCTGGCATTTATTCAGGCAGGTTGGGAAGGAATTTAGGAGGTTTTCAATGGAAACTCACCGTTTTGAAACTGCCACTCACCAGGTGGATCTGTGTGTGGTTGGCGGTGGCATGGCCGGCTTAATTGCCGCCGTCTCAGCCGCCCGCCACGGCGCCAAAGTGCTGCTGATGCAAGACCGCCCGGTGCTGGGCGGCAATGCTTCCTCTGAAATCCGGATGTGGATCTGTGGAGCACACGGCGCCGACGCCAAAGAGACCGGCCTGCTGGAAGAGATCATGCTGGCCAATTATTACCGCAATCGCAATATGAAATATGCGCTGTGGGATACTGTGCTCTATGAGAAGGCACGTTACACCGAAGGCATTACACTGCTGCTGAATTGCGCCTGCCACGAGGTGACCACCGATGGCCACCACATTGTGTCGGTCAAAGGCTACCAATCGACCACGCAAACCTTTCACGAAGTGCAGGCCAAATACTTTGCCGATTGTTCGGGCGATTCGGTACTGCGCATTTGCGGCGCCGAACACCGCTGGGGGCGCGAGGCGCGCCACGAGTACAACGAATCGCAAGCGCCCGAGGTGACCGATGAGCACACCATGGGCAACTCGATCTTGATCCAGTCACGAGAAGTGAGCGGCGAACACCGCCCCTTCATCGCACCCCAATGGGCGCTCAAATTCAGTGAGGCAGACCTGCCCAACCGCTATCTGACCCCCACCGGGGAAAATTTTTGGTGGTTGGAACTGGGTGGAATGAAAAATACGATCGCCGACGCTGAAACCCTGCGCGACGATCTGCTGAAGGTGGCTTTTGGGGTGTGGGACCTGATTAAGAACCACCCGGATGGGCGCGCGAAAGATTGGGAGTTGGATTGGATTGGCGCGCTGCCCGGCAAACGAGAAAATATTCGCTATGTGGGCGACCATGTGCTCACCCAGAATGAAGTGCTGGCAGGCGGCAAGTTTGAGGATGTGGTGGCCTACGGCGGCTGGCCGATGGACGACCACCCCCCCGCCGGGCTGTATTTCCGCGGCCAGCCCACGGTATTCCACAACACGCCATCGCCCTTTGGCATTCCATACCGCAGCCTGTATTCCAAAAATATCGACAACCTGTTCTTCGCCGGGCGCAATATTTCGGCCACGCACATGGCCATGAGCGCCACACGCGTGATGGCCACCTGTTCGCTGGTAGGGCAGGCCGCCGGCAGTGCAGCGGCGCTGGCCGTGAAATATTCGTGCTCACCGCGCGCAGTGGCCGAACACCACGTGCCAGAACTGCAACAAATGCTGATGGATGATGACTGCTTCCTGCCCGGCCTTCTGCGCTCCATTCCAGAAGCATCGCGCCAGGCAGAACTGAGCAGCGCCAATGGGGACGCCCAGGCCGTACGCAGCGGATTCGACCGGGTGTTTGGCGGGCAGGATAACGGCTGGTGGGGCCAGGCTGGCGAAGCCATCACCTATACCTTCGCCGCCCCCCGGCGGTTATCACAGGCCCGGTTGGTTTTTGACAGCGACCAGAGCGATAAAAAACGCATGCCGTGCTGGATTCCCAAGGAAGGCACCACCGTGCAAATGCCCGGCATGCTGGCCCGCGCGTTCGCACTGGAAGCACGCGATGCTGCGGGAATCTGGCAGCGCATTTACCGCGCTGAAGATAACTACGAACGCCTGGTGCGGGTTCCGCTGGCATTGGAAACCCAGGCCGTGCGCTTTGTGCCCCAATCCAGTTGGGGCGCCGATCGGGTACACCTAATGGCTTTTGACGTGAGCTAGCCGCAGCGCTCGATCAGATTTTGTAAATTAAAAAAGGCCTCCCACATAGGGAGGCCTTTTGGATGCACCTCTATTATGGCGCCTTCAGCATATTTGCGCGATACCAGGCGACGGTTGCGCGAATGGCCTCGGGCAAAGGGGTGGCCTGCATGCCAAAAGCCTTTTCAAACTTGCTGCTGTCGACAATAAAAGGCTTTTCGAATTCATACAGCATCTCCACCGTCTCTTTTGCTGCCGGAATAAAGAGCCCGCCGATGCTCAACATCAAACGCCCCATCGTGCTTAACCTGGGTGCTACCCCGATCTCCTGAAAGACCAGGTCCATGAACTGGCGCTGAGTGACCGCCGGGGCATTGGGCACATGCCAGATCTGGCCCAGAGCTTCGGGGCGCTCGCCCAAAATGACCAGCGCGCGGCCAAAATCCTCTATATAGGTAAATGTATGGGGTTGGTCCAGGCTGCCGGTGATGGAGGCTGCCTTGCCTTGCAGCGCCGGCAAGATGGTGCGGTCGCCCATGACGGAACCCAACACATGGGGGCCAAAGAAATCAGCACCGCGCCCAATGGCAGTGCGCACTTTTCCGCTGTTATTCGCCTGGATCACCGTATCAGCCAGCAGCGCGCGCGCCCGCCCTTTGCGCGTGGTCGCGGCATAAGGCAGGCCTTCGTGGATTGGGCCGGTCACTTCGCCATACATATAAAGATTGTCGCCAAAAATAAATTTTGCGCCGGCGGCTGCGGCGCCTTGTGAAATGCTGGCCATCAATGACGGAAATTTCTCCGGCCACAGGTGATAGGGCGGTTGAGCACACTGGTACACCACGCTGGCACCCTGGCAGGCGCTGCGGGTAAATTCGGGTTGGAAGGCATCTCCACCCAACACTTCCACACCCGCCGGGACCTCTGCTTTTCCAGAATGGTTTACCATACGCACGGGTTTGCCATTGGACAGCAGTGCACGCATGACCGCCAGACCCAGCGGGCCGGTTCCAAAAATCACTTGCGTTGAAGGCGAGTCGCTCATTTGCTAAACTCCTGTTTGCGGAAAATAATGCTTAAACCTTATTTGATCTAACCATGGAGTCACGGTGAACACGGAGCACCCCTTCGGGTGGCCCACGTCACCCGCTGCGGGCGCCCGCAGGGGCAGGTGGCATCGAAGCGCTGCGAAGCGGCAAAAAAGATCAATTTTACGTGGTCCACAATGTGCGAGCGGCTTTTTTCAACCAAGACTCATCCAATGCGGCAGCGCCTATCGATCTTTGGCCACATCATCGCCCTGCTCCCGCGAAACACGCCGTGGATGCGGTACCACCTTTCGCTGCCAGGGTGTCGTTCTGGCGGGTTATACCCGCCAGAACGACACCCTTTTTTTATTTTTTCGATTGTGCCAGCAGTTCCGCTTCAGGCCGCTGCTTGTAATATTCGTCCAACGGGTAGCAGCCAGAAACCAGGCCGTTGCGCGGCGCGGTAGTACAGTCGCTAAAGGTACGGCAAATGGCCTTGCGCTGCAGCGGGCGGCCCGCCAGAATATCCAGCGGCATGGCGGGGTACGATAAGATCATGCGCCCCAGGCCAACGCTGTCGGCCCAACCCAGGCGCACCGCCGCCTGGGCCACATTGGGCAGCCAATCTTGCAGGCAGGAGTAGGCCGAGCCCACCACCACCAGGCGCGGGAAGCGCGCCTTGAGCTGGCGCGCAACCCACATCTGGCGCGCCACACCCAGTAGCGGGTCTTCCGGGGGCAGGTAACCATCGGAGGGCGGGGTGTAGGCCGGACGTTGAATATGGGGCACATAATAGGGACTGCCGGCGGTAATGCACACCAGCGGAATGGACAACTCTTCCAGAGTCCGCAAAAATGCCAGCGGCTCCGCCAGATCAATTCCCAGACCGGTACCGTCGCCGCCAAAGGCATAGCGATATTCGCCGGGGCCAAATACAGCCGCCGGGACGCCCACGTTATCGTGGCCCTTCTGGAAGGGCATAAAATCGAATGCGCTCAGGCGAACACCCATTTGCAGACCGGGCGCATCGCGCCGGATGCCGCTCACCAACTCACGCAGGAAACGCGTGCGGTTTTCAAAGCTGCCGCCATAGCGCCCCGGGCGGTCGACGGCGCTGAGCAGTTCGTGCCCCAGATAGCCGTGGCAATGCTTGAGATCGACGAAATCATAACCGGCGCCCTGCGCCAGCACCGCTGCCCGCACAAAATCAGCGATCAAATCATCCAACCAGCCATCGCTGACCACCCGGTCAGAATGAGCCGGCAGGCCAAACTTCGCGTTAAGCATGGGATGGTCATACGCAATCAGCGCATCGAGCCGTTTCTTGTCATTGGGCCGGGCAAAGCGACCCGAGTGGGTCAACTGCAGGCCGATCAGCAAATCGTGAGTGGTTTCAGCCACTTCACGGTGCGCGCTGAGCAGCACCTGGCGCAAATGCACCAGGTCGCCCTGCGTTTCGCGGTTGATCATTAACTGGTTGGGGTTGGCGCGTCCATCGTGGCGCACAGCCACAGCTTCTCCGCCCCATACCAACTTGGCCCCGCTCAGTCCAAAGCGCCGCCAGCGCCGGATGGTTAATTCGGTTGGCCGCCCATCCAGGGTGCCGTCCCAACCTTCCATGGGCAGCACGCAGAAACGGTTGCCCACCGAATAATCGGCCACTTTGAGCGTTTGTGCCAGGGCGGCCTGCGCGCCAGATTGCAGTTCAGCGTCGAAAGGTAAATCAATCGCGTTTTCCTGCAGGTAGGCCACAAATTCCGCCTCGGATTTTAACGCGGCAACCCGTTTAAATTTTTTTTCCATCACTACCTCTCTCACCCATCCCTATAACCGCCGGATATGAAAACCACCATCGACATTAATAATCTCACCCGTGGAATAAGGCAAAATACCGCTGGCCAGGGCCACCACCGCCCGGGCCACATCGTCGGGGCGGCCCCAGCGGTTGATCGGCAGCAAACCGGCGGCGATGCGCTGGTCGTATTTATCTTTCACCCCGGCGGTCATATCGGTCTCAATGATGCCAGGACGCACTTCATACACGCGAATGCCGCTGCTCGCCAGGCGGTCGGCAAAGAGCAGCGTCATCATGCCCACGCCGGCCTTGGAAATGCAGTATTCGCCGCGGTTGCTGCTGCTGGTATCGGAGCTGATCGAGCCAATATTGATAATGACCGGCATGTCCAGCGGATCGCCCTTCTGCTGTTCCACCATGATGCGCGCCACCTGCTGTGTCAGAAAGAACGGCCCCTTGAGATTGGTGCCCATGACTTCATCAAAACTGGCTTCGCTCATCTCCAACAGATCGTTTCGCTGGCGCGGCGCCATCCCGGCATTGTTGACCAGCAGATCAATTCCGCCAAACTCCTCCAACACCCTAGCCACCAGGCGGGCACGGTCGACGGTTTTTGAGACGTCCGCCTGAACGGCCAACCCCGTGGCGCCGGCGGCCTGAATTTCTGCCAGGGTGGCCTGCGCTGCTTCCGCATTGCCGCGGTAGCTGAATGCCACCTGCCAGCCGGCCTGAGCCAGCGCCAGGCCAATGCCACGGCCAATGCCGCGCCCGCCACCCGTGATTAGGGCCACTTTATTCTCCATGGGCCACCTTACTGATCGCCTCGAGGAAGAAATACTCGCCCCACATCACCGATTCATCCACGCCCAATTTCTTGTTCTGGTGATACATGCCATGTTTCAGCAGCCCTTCCCAACCGGGTGTCTGATTAGCCAGAAATTCGGGGGTTGTGAGAGTTTCCAGAATGCGGTGGGCCGCATCGCGATATGTGCGCGCGCGCGCCCAATCCCGGCTCAGTTTGGCCAGGTTTAACAACCCACTGGCCGCAATGGCTGCCGCGGAGCTTTCATACGCATACGCCGGCGCCAGTTCATCCCAGTCGTTCGGCGGAACCCCGTGGGCCGGGGTGCGTTCAATGTAGCAGCGCGCGCAGGCTTCGGCCGTATCGAGAAAACGCGCGTCGCCGGTTAGCGAATAGACCGTGCCAAAGCCATACAACGCCCAACTGAGGCCGCGAGCCCAGCTCGAATCACCGCGCCAACCCTGCTGTGTAGATTGGCGCAGAAACTCACCGGTATCCAAATTAAAAATACCTTCATGGGCGGTGCTGCCATCGCCGCGCACCAGGTATTTGCGCGTGGTCAGGCAGTGCTGGGTTGCTTTCCGCAGCAGCTCCAGGTCGCCGGATTGCTGTGCAGCATAAAACATAATCCCAACATTCATCATGATATCGATAAACAGGCTGTCTTCGGCCAAAAACGAACACAGATACTGGCCTTTTTCCTTAAAACGGGTGCCCATGGTGTGCCCCGCAGTCACCAGCACCGCATTTAAGGCCGGGTCGCCGGTCAGGTCAAACCAGCGCTTATAGGTAGGCCAGAACAGGAAACCCAAATCGTGCACCGTGCGATCCATCTTGCGCGGCTCGAGCAGGCGCGAATAATGCTCAGCCTGGGTACGCCAAAAAGGGTCGTGGGTGTGGTCATGCATCAGCCAGAGCTGCCCACCCAGAAAACCCTCGCACCAGTTGGTCCAGCTTTCACCACCGATCTTCCACTTACCGCCCTCGGTAACCATAGGAAAAGCGTCGGGGTGAGTTTCGATCAGAGCACGTAATTGCCGTTCGGCAAACTCAAAGATCCTATCGGTATCGATCATCGAAATCTCCTGAGATGGGGATGAATTATTATATCAGGGCCAAATGCCAATATTGGAGGTTTGTTTGGCCGAAAACCCGCCACAATTTGGCCAAACCCCGCTAAACCAGCCATTTTGGCTTGCCGGATGGGTGGGGTTTCTGGCATAATACAGTCATACTTGGTCAGCGAGGTGAATAATGAACAAACGTGATGCCGTATTAAGCTTGCTCGATGCCAATCATGCCCCCACAATCATTCCGGCGGCTTTCTTTCTCCATTTTGACGCAGATCACCACAGCGGTCAGGCCGCGATTGATAAACACCTGGAATACTTTCAGTACACGGGAATGGACTTTGTCAAAATCCAATATGAAGGCAAGTATCCCACCCTTCCGGCGATCCAAAAGCCGGAAGATTGGACCAACATGCCTTTTTATGGCCTGGACTTCTACGAACCGCAGCTCAAAGTAGTGGAAGGGCTGGTTAAGGCAGCCAAAAAAGATGCCCTGGTGATCATTACGCTCTATTCGCCCTTTATGTGCGCCGGGCACACTGCCGGTGAAGACCGCGTGACCCGCCACATTCTTGAAAATCCGGTCGCGGTGCAGCATGGCATGCAGACCATTACCGACAGCCTGCTGGGCTTTGTCAAAGCCTGCGTCAAAATTGGCGTGGATGGCTTTTATAGCTCCACCCAGGGCGGTGAAGCGGGCCGCTTCCCCGGGCGCGCCCTGTTTGACCAGTGCGTCCGCCCGTATGACCTGGCCCTGATGGAAGAGACGAACCGCAGTTGTGCCTTCAATATTTTGCACGTGTGCGATTACCGCCAGCCCTATGATGACCTGAGCCCCTACGTCGATTATCCCGGCCAGATTGTCAACTGCAGCCTGGAATTGACCGGCGGTGAAACTTCTGCCAAAGCCGTGGCACAGCAGTTTAACCGCCCCTACATGGGCGGCCTCAACCGCCTGGGCATTCTGGCCCACGGCACACCGGCCCAGGTGCGCAGCGCAGCCGAAGCCGTGCTGCGCACAGCCCCGGAGCGCTTCATATTGGCGGCAGACTGCACCGTGCCCAGTGAGACGCCCTGGGATAATCTGCGCGCCGCCATAGACACAGCCCACCAGTTCCAGCGCTGATTTGCCGCCTGAAGGACACCACCAGCGCATCAAAAGTCAGCCTCCCGATTGGCTGGTGATCGATTCTTAAAGGGTTTTTTTTGGGGTGCATTTGAAAATTGTGGTAAACCTAACCCCCCGCCCCCATAGGCGGTAACATAAGGCCAATTTCGTGATTAGCGAGACAAACCCATCCCTCCCCGGCCCTCCCTTCCCCTGCAGGGAAGGGAGGGAGAAAAACATAATGGTTCTTTTTGCCAGCT
>Ga0105047_10000095_pt1 | contig 116307 bp, 108 predicted proteins | sample MAT04_FD_78384 | JGI IMG/M metagenome (GOLD analysis project Ga0105047, IMG submission 78384) | Freshwater microbial communities from Lake Fryxell liftoff mats and glacier meltwater in Antarctica - MAT-04 (megahit assembly) | ecosystem: Environmental > Aquatic > Freshwater > Ice > Liftoff... | reverse complement strand
GCCGACTCGTCCGCCAGGCCCGAGCCCAGCGCGATGAACGTGCGCTTGAAGAAGAGCCTGCCGAGCGCCTTCATCGCCGCGATGCGCACCCGGGGATCGCCGTGTCGCACCAGCAGTTCGAGCGGAGCGAGCGACACGTAGGTCTCGGTCGAGCCGAGGTAGGCGCTCAAGCTCGCCAGCGCTTCGGGGCCCAGCGCGTCTTCACGCCCGGCCTGACCGAGCTGCCACAGGCGCGCTACCAGCGCGCGCACCCGTGACGGCTCGCTGGTGCGCGGATCGAGCATCAGCTCCGCCATCGTCTCGGCGGCATCGCCCCCTTGTTCCCACTCGATCACATCGAGGCGCCACACCTCGGGGTAGGCCTTGTCGCCCTTCTCCGCGTCGGGGAACGGCATGATCTCCACGCTGTCGTCGCCCACCTTGCGCAAGCGCTCGCTCAGGCGGTGGTAGCGGACCTTGCGCTTGTCGGGCAGATCGAGCGTGGCCAAGCGATCGTAGGTGCGACCGACCTTGCTGTAGAGGCCGAGCTCGCTCCACGCGTCGATCGCGGCGGCGTACGCGTTCTCCGCCATCTCGGCGGTGCCGCCGCTCCGCAGCGTGGCCTCGGCGGCCAGCGCGTGGGTGTCGGCGCCGCGCAATCGATAGCTCCCCGCGTAGCGAAGCCCTTGCCGACGACAGTACTGCGCGGCTTCGCGGTACAGCGTCGCCGCCGCGTGTAGCTCGCCCCGCTGCACCGCGAGCTCCTGAAAGTCTTCGTAGTAGGTGAGCGCGTAGCGCCAGAGACCATCCTCGCGGAGGATCCGGATCGAGTTGAGGTAGCCCTCGGCGAGGTTCTCGAAGCGGCCTTCCTTGCCGATGGCCAGCACCACGTTCCAGCAGTCGAACGCGCGCTCGCGAAGGCCTCGGGCTTCGAATCGATCCGCGGCAGCGCAGAGCAGGTGCATGCACTCGATCGAGCTGCGCCGCGCGGCGTCTCTATCATTCAGCCGCGCCGCGGCCCGGGCCTCGTTGAAGCGCACCAGCCCCGCGGTGTAGAGGTCGTCGCGCATGCGAGGGTCCTCCGCGAGACGCGACCAGAGCACCCGCGCGGCGCGATCGTTTCCCGCGTACTCGAACTGGATCGCCGCATGTCCCAGCCAACCCGCCTCTTCGAAGGCCCGCGCCGCGCCCACGAAGTCGCGCTTCACCGCACAGATCCGCGCGCGATCGAGGGGCAGGTTCGAGATGCGCTCCGCCTCGCCGGTGTTGCCCAGAAAGAGGTGGATGGTGGCGAGCGCGCGATTGCGAGCCAGCGCCTGGTAGCAAGCAGCGAGCGCGCGCAGGCAGCTGCGGAGCTCGTCATCGTGCATCCGCTGCACCTCGAGGATCATCCAGAGGTGCGGCAGCGCTTCGGCCGGCCGCCTCGCCTCGATCTCGCGATTGGCGCGTCGCAGCGCGTCGCGCGTGTCGATCATCCCGCGGCTCATCCGCTCCCTCGGAGATACGCGTCGAGCTCGGCCTCGGCGGTGGAGAGATCTTCGGCGCGCTGCTTCTCACCCCCGGCCTTGCTCGGGGCTTTGGGCGCCAGGCTGGGTCGTTCGCCCGCGGCGTCGTCGAGGATGTCGATCGCGCGCTTGGATCGCTCGTCCTTCTTGTTGAGGCTGGCCTCATCGACGATCTGGATCGTGGAGAGACGCGAAGTCCACTCGAGATCCAGCTTGCCCTCGCTCGGGAGCATGAAGATCCCATAGAGCGACGCGACAGCGCGGAGGCGCTCGATCACCTCCATGGGCACGTGACACTCGGCGTGCGTTATCACGTAGAAGATGACGCTCTTCTTCTCCCGCTTGGCGGTGCGCGCCACCTCGCTGGCCAAGAGCCCGAAGACCTTCGCGTAGTTGCGGCCGTGCTCGCCTTTGAACGCCAGGACGTAGGGGACGTCGAGCCCCGCCTCGCTGCGGCGGCGCTTGGCCCGCGACTGCTGCACGTCGTAGAGCCGCGAGTCGAAGAAGCGGAAGAACACGTCCTCGCCGCGCAGCTGGAGCTTCTTGGCGAGGGTGAGCGCCAGGCCCCGGGCGAAGACGGAGCGCTGTCCCCGCATCGAGGCGGTGGCGTCGCACACCACGTAGTGTAGGCGACGGTCCTCTTCGCGGGTCTTCTCCCGCGCGTAGTAGAAGACCTCGCTCTCCGAGTAGCGCTGATCGAATAAATCCTCGTCGAACGCGAGCTCGGACAGCATCAGCGAATCGAGCGTGCCGCGCCTGGCCAACCCCGCGTAGCCATCGACGCTGAAGGTCTGGGCTCCGCTCGCGCGCTTGGTCTCGAGCACGCTGGGCAAGAGATCGAGAGAGAAATTCACGACGTCGTTCGCGTCGGGCGAGTCCAGCACGTTCAGGAGATCGATCATCCCGAACGCGCTCGCAGCCGAGGCTTCGGCTCCGTACATCCCGAGCAGCTTGAGCGTGTCGAGATCGATCTGCTCGATCGCGGTGATCAAGCGCAGGTTCTCTTTCGCGAGATACAAGAGCAGGTTGCCGTCGGTGGTGCGATCGCTCGCCGAGAAGAGCGCGGGCAGCCGTGACTCGATGGTGGCGTAGAGCTCGGCGTCGAGCGGCAGAGGCACGCCTATCGGGCGACGCCCCGGCCCGAGGAAGCGCTCCCACAGCGGCGAGAGCACCCGCAAGAGCACCACGGACACCAGATCGTCGCTGAGGCGCCAGCTCCGCGAGCGCTCGCTCATCTCGGTGGCGCTGATCTCCTTGAGCGTCTCTACCCACGTGTGGTGCGCGGACGCGAGCCCTGCGTTGTTGCCGAACGCGCGGGCGAGCGGCGCGCGGGTCCCAAACGACTCGGGCATCCCGATGAGCAGCGTGCCCAGGTCGTGCACCACCCAGAGCGGCATCGCGACACCCACCCGCGACAGGGTGTTGCGCCACTGCGCGGCCCGGATGAGCTGCATGGAGTTTCCGGTGGACGCCCCGGTGAGGAGGAGCCCTCCGAGCTCACGCTCCTGGTCGGGCGTGACCCCGATCACTGCGCAAACTTACCCGACTGAAAGACGTGACCGAGCAGCTGATCCACCCGGGTCAGCGCTTGGCGCGCGGGCTCGGTGCCCATCGCCTGCAGCGCTGCCTTGATCTCGTTGAGCGCCTTGAGCTGGCTGAAGAGCTGGATGTCGGAGAGCGGTCGATCGCCGGTCAACAGATCGCGGATGCGGTTGATCTCGCCGATGAGCGCGTCGATGCCCACGTCCGCGGCCGAGACCCGGCGGCTCTCGGGGTGCTCGCGGTAGTGCGCTTCTAGTACGGGCCCGACGACGCCATCGAGGATCTCGGCTTGATCGAGGTTGTTCCAGGTGTGCTTGAGGATCCAAAAATCGCTGGGGTCCGGCGCCATGCGTCCATCGAGCATCGCGCTCGCGGCGAAGAGCTTGAGCATCTTGACCGCGCGCCGGTCGGAGACCGACACGCCCTCCGCGCGGATCTGAAAGACCAACCCCTTGTACTGGGCCAAGAACTCCTCGGGGAAGCTGCGCATCCGCTCGGCGAACGTGGCTTGAAGGCTGCGCAGATCCCCAGCGCTCAGTAGGGGCCGCAGCGCGTCGTACTCGCCGCTTATCTTGCTGATCTCGTGGGCCAGCCCGCGGACGAGCAGATCTTGGAAGTGGTAGCTGTCGAGGTTGTCCGACCGCAGCCGAATCAGAAAGCGATCGAAGACCGCCATCAGGTCCTCGTCGTTGGGTACCTCGTTCGAAGCGCCGAACGCGCTGATGAGCGGGACCTTCACCACGGTGCTGCCCACCGTGAAGAGGCGCTCGTTCAGCACGCTCAAGAGCGAGTTGAGGATCGCGCTGTTGGCCTTGAAGACCTCATCCAAGAACACGATCTCGCCCTGCGGCAACATCCCCTCCATGCGGCGCTCGTAGCTGCCGGCGCGGAACGCGGTGATGTCGATCGGCCCGAAGATCTCGTTCGGCTCGGTGAAGCGGGTGAGCAGGTACTCGAAGTAGCGAGCGTCCACGAGCTTCGCGAACATCCGGACGAGCGCGCTCTTGGCGGTACCAGGCGGACCGATGAGGAGCATGTGTTCCCCCGCGCACGCGGCGACGAGCATTAGGCGCACCGTCTCGGTCTTGCCGAGGAAGGTGCTCTCGAGCGCGCGAGCGACTTGGGAGAGACGTTGCACCACTTGCGGTGCGGCGAGCTGCGAGGTGGGGGGCATCAGGGCGGCGAGGATAGCGCGACCCTCCGGCCCACGGATCCATTAGGTGGCGCTACCCTCCGGTCCATGGTGTTTCTCCTCGGGCTCCCTCTGGCGACGGTGATCGCCGTCGCCCTGCTGCGCATCTGGCTCCTTCATCGGGCTTCGCCTCGCGCGCATCAGGAGCACTTCGAGGGGACGGTGCTCGCGGTGGGGAAAGCGGCGGTGGCCGAGCGCGGTCCGCCTGAGCCGCGGGTCACGGTGGTGGCGATGCACGGCTTCTTGGAGGACCCGCGCTACTTCACCGCGTATTACGCCGCGCCCGATATTCAGCTCATCGCTCTCACGAGCTGCGACTACCACGTGCCCTTTGGCGACGGCGCGCCGCCTCAGGCGAGCTGGGCCACGACGCCCACCGCGAGCGAAGGCAGCATCCGCTACGACGCCGAGGTGCTGGTGCAGGCGCTCGAGCACCTTCCTCGTAGCGAACGCATCCGGGTGCACGGCCACTCCCGTGGAGGCGCGGTGGTGCTCGAGGCCGCGTCGCTACGGCCTGACCTCTTTGCGAAGGTCGAGGTGGTCCTCGAGGCGCCGGTGCTGCCGGGCGGCAAGGCGTATGGCGAGGGCATCTCGTCGTTCGCGCGATGGCTCCTGCCCATCGGGGTCGTGGCGTGGAAGCGCGAGCCCATCTCCAAGCGCAACATCAAGGCCTATGGGTCACTGGACGATCCGCGCAAGCGCGAGCTCATCGAGGGGCTGCCCTTTCATCCCAAACACACGGCGATCATGCTGGCGAACCTCGAGGGGATCGACGCTTGGATGAAGGCGAATGGAGGCGAGCTCTACCGCAACGTGCGCGGCGTGGTGCTCGTGCCGGGCAAGGACAAGGTGCTGGACGCGGACGCGATGCGCGCCTCGGCACAGAAGAGCTTTCTGAAGCTCATCGAGCTCCCCGCGTGTAGTCACTTCGTGATCTTCGATCGCCCCGACGCGCTGCCCGCGCTCTGACGCTGCTACTCCGACGCCGCTACTCCGAGTCGGTCGGCGTCAGGTAGCCCATCACTCGGAGGCCGGGGACCAGGCCGTCGCTCTCGTCGAGCTCGACCACGACCTCGAGGATCTTGGTGTCGATGCGCTCGGTCGGCTCGTCGGTGCGCACGTTCTTGCGGCCCATACGGCGGGCGATCTCCACCACGTGGCCGGGGTAGCGGCGAGCGGGGAATGCGTCGGCGGTGACCAGCGCGGCCGCGCCGCTGACGACCCGGCCGACGTCGCGCTCGTCCACATCGACCCGGACCCTTAGGGTGGACGTGTCACCCATCACCACCAGGGGCTCACTGCCGGGCGTGGGCGAGACGTACTCGCCGACGCGGTAGTGGATCTCGAGGATCTCTCCATCGATGGGCGCGGTGACGCGCAGCAGCGCCAGGCGCGCTTGGGCCTCGGCGAGCTGGGCTTCGGCGGCTCGGACCTGCGCCGATGCGACGAGGATGTCCTCGCGACGTCCGCTTCGTCCCCCGCTCACCCGCGCGCTGGCCGCGGTCACGCTGAATCGGTCGGCCTCGGCCGTTCGCCGCGCGCGCTCGACCTCGTCGCGGGTCGCGCCGCCGCCCGACGCGGCGGACTCGAGACGCGCGAGCGCTTCGGACGAGAGCTCGGCGCGAGCTCTCGCAGCGTCCGCGTCGCCGGTAATCGCCGCGAGCTCGTCGGTCCCGACCCCGCGACGGGATCGCAGCAGCGTGGCGCGGGCCACATCGACCTGCGCTTCGGCCGCGAGCACCGCCGCCTCTTCGCTCGCGCTCTCCAGCGACACGAGCAGCGTGCCGACGGTGACACGCTCGCCCTCGCTCACGTGCACGAACGCCACGCGCCCTCCGAGGCCCGCCACCAGGCGCGACTCGGGTGCGTGCGGCTCGACCAGCCCCAGGCCGCCCACCCACTCGCCGTCAGGCCTGTCGATGCGCGCATCGGCGCGCGGCATCGGTGGCTCGTCGCGCTCGGCGAGCGTGATGTCGCTCTCGCGTGGTGCGAGTGGGGGACCCGCCGCTGCGGTGCGGGCCACTTGCACGCCGAAGAGGATCAGCACCACCAAGAGGAGCAACGTGCCCCAGCGCTTGCGAAGGGTCTTCATCATGAGGGTTCTCCTGCGTGGGACTTCGGGTTCGGCGTGGACGACACGATGTGTCCGTCCTCGATCTGCACGATGCGATCGCCCAAGTGAAAGATGCGGTTGTCGTGGGTCACCACCACCACGGTGTGGCGGTCGGTGGACGCGAGGTCCTTGAGCAGCTCGGTGACCTGAAGGCCGGTCTCGGCATCCAGACTCGCAGTCGGCTCGTCAGCGAGGATGATCGGCGGCTTGCCGGCGAGCGCGCGCGCGATGGCCACGCGCTGTTTCTGTCCGCCCGAGAGCTCGTCGGGTCGTCTATCGAGCTTGTCCCCGAGGCCCACCCGCTCGAGCAGCCGATCGGCCTCCTTCATCGCTTCCCCCGTGCCCCAGCCCCGCATGCGCAAGGGGAGGGCGACGTTCTCTCGCGCTTCGAGCGAGGCGAGCAGGTTGTGGCCCTGAAAGATGAAGCCGATGTACGCGAGCCTCAGGTGCGGGAGCTGGCTCTGCTTCTTGCCCATCAGCTCTTCGTCGAAGATCCGCACGCTGCCGCTGGTGGGGCTCAGCACGCAGCCCAAGATCGAGAGCAGCGTGGTCTTGCCGCTCCCCGACGGGCCGTTGAGCATCACGAACTCTCCCTCCGATGCGCTGAAGTCCACGCCGCGCAGCGCTTGGTACGCGAGCGCACCCGAGCCGTAGGTCTTGGTGACCTGCTTGGCTTCGATGGTGACCTCCGTCACCTGAACACCATCCCAGGCTCGACGTTACGCACTCGGATGAGCGCCAGGCCGCTGGCGACGAGACAGAGCACGATCATGAAGCCGAAGGTTCCGGCGAACATCCACCAGGGCAGCACCAGCACCAGGTTCGCGCTGCGGATCCCGGCGGCCATGCGGGTCACGAGGAAGAGGCCGATGGTGGTGCCGATCAACGCGTAGGCTATCGACTGCACGAAGAGCAACTTGCTCAGATCGAAGTTGCTCGCGCCCATCGCCTTCAGCGTCCCGAACTCGCGGATGTTGTCGACGACCGCGCTGAACATCGAGAGCGCCACGATCACGAATCCCACGATTACCCCGAAGGCGGTCGAGGTCCCAAACGAGATGCCGAGCTGCGCCTTCAGCAGGTACATGACGGTCGCGTGGGCGAAGTCCTGCCGGGTCACGACTTGAAGCGCCGGCAAGCGCCGCCTCAGCTCGTCGCGCACCGCGATCACGTCGGCGCCTGGCTGCACCCGCACCAGCACGAACGTGGTCTGATCGCTCGGGACGTTCAGGATGCTCCGCGCGGTGTCGAACTCGGTGAACGCGTAGCTCGGACCGAACGGCAACAGACCCCAGGTGAAGCCGCCCGCGACCACCCGATGGCCGCCCAGCTCGCGCACGCTGCCGAGGTTGATGCCGCCGAGCTCGTCTCTTCGCGAATCCTCGAAGACCACGGTGTCGGGCATCTCGAGCGACTCGACGTCGCCCGCGACCATGTTCCACGGACCGCCGCCGAGGTGCGTCAGCCGGGTGCCGACCAGGGTTACGGCCTCGGAGCCGCCGCTCGGGAGCGACATGCTCGCGGTGCCGAACGCGAGCGGCTCAGCCCAGGCGACGCCTTCGACGACGCGCGCTTGGTTGAGCGTGTACATCGACATGCGGGTGCCGCCGGAGAGCGCCTCCATGCCCGGCGGGACGATCCAGAGATCGGCGCCCGCGTTCTCGACGAACATCGTGTTCTTGTTGAGCAGGCCCATCAGCACCCCGAGCTGCTGGTTCACCAGCACCGACGCGAAGATGACGCCGAGCAGCGTGCCGACGAGCTTGGCCCGGTCGTGGAACATCATCTTGATGCCCACCCGCGCCATCAGGCGGTTCTTGCCCCAGCGACTCTTGATCGCGGAGCGTCCCTTGGCGTGTTCGCTCATGGCCGGGCTCCCAGCTCGACGCCGGTGCGCAGGCGAAGCAGGTCGCGCTGCAGCAAGAGATCGGCCTCGGCTTGGATCTCGGCGACCTCGGCGGCGAAGAGATCTCGCTCGGCGTTGCTGATGTCGAGCGCGGTGCCGGTGCCTGCATCGAAGCGCGCGTGCGCGACCTGCACGCCGCGCTCGCTGGCGCTGGTGCCCGCGCGGGCCGCCTCGACCCGAGCCAAGAGCGACCGCACTCGGAAGAAGGCCTCGCGCACTTGGGTCTCAGCGAGCATCGCGGCGCGCTCTTCGCGGACCGTCGCTGTCGCCACCGCGCCGTCGCGGGTGGCGATCACCGCGGGCGCGCTGAAGTCGAGGGTGAACGACAGAGTGATCGACAGCGCCCACTGAGCCTGGGGGCTGAAGCCCGACGCGTTCGTGAGGCGCTCGCTCGCGGCGCCGCTCAAGGTCGGCGCGAGCGCGAACCAAGCGGCGTCACGCAAGCGCTCGGCCGCCTCTCGGTCCAGGCGCGCTGCGTGCACCGCGGGCGTGCGGTCGAGGTGCGCTACCCAAGCGCTCACCTCGCCCTCGCCGTCGAGCGGGCCGCCCCGCTCCAGCGTCGCGTCGCTCGCCTCGGCTTCGATGCCGGTGAGAACGAAGAGGTTGCGGGTGCCGAGGGTGACCTGCAACTCCGCCTCGGCGACGGTCTGCGCGGCGCGAGCCACGTCCGCCGTCGCGCGCGCTTCGTCCAGCTCCGATGCGAGCCCCGGTCCGACCCGCGCTTGCACGTAGCGGAGGTTCTCTTCGGCGGCGCCCAACGCGCGCGCCGAGGACGCGAGCACCGCGTGTGCTGCGACGAGTTGGTAATATGCGGTCGCGGTCGAGATGAACGCGTCGAAGCTCGCGGATTCGACCCGGGCATCGGCGGCGTCCGCGCTGCGCTCCGACGCGGAGAAGCTCACCCACGCGGACAGATCCACGATCGGAACGTTCAGAGTGAAGGTGGCGCTCAGCTGGTCGTACGGCGTGAACGTCGCGTCGTTGGTGGTGCCCGTGCCGGTCGGGATCGAGACGACCACCTCGTACTCGTTCCGCTGGTACGCGCCGCTCGCCGTGAACGACGGCAACAAGCGCGCGCGCGACTCGTCCACCGATCCCCGGGCCTGATCCGCGAGCGCCTCTGCCTCGCGCACGTCGATGGCATGGGTGCTGGCCGCATCCAAGAACGGGCGCAGGCGTTGGGCGTGGGCACCGTTCGGCGCCACCAGCCACAACGCGGTCATGAGTGACCACTCACTTACTTTCATCGGCGTTCCTCGGGCGTACATCGACGTCTGCTTCCGGTTCAGCGGGTCTTGGACGAACGGGATGCGGGCTCCCGCTTTGCCGTCTTCTTGGGAGCCGCACGCGCAGTCGGCGCCTGCTTGCTCGGTGCCTTCTTGGTGGGCGTCTTCTTCTTCGCCGTCTTCTTCGTCGGCGCGTCGAGCGAGCTCGAGCGTGCTGGCTCGCTCGACGGGCGGACGATGCCGGCGAGCAGCGTCACGACGAAGTGCCGTACGAACTTCTCTTGAGGCAGGGGTGAGGGCTCGTAGGGCCCGGTCAGGATCTCCGAGACTGCGAAGTTGTAGAGGGTGCCCTGAAAGATCCGCGCGGTGACCTCGACGTCGACCTTGCCGATGCGTCCGATGCGCCGTTCGGCCTCGAAATAGCCCTCGATGCGCCGGCGGGCGGTGAGCGCAGGGTGCTCGTTCGCCCACGACGTGGAGAGCATCTTGGTGTGCTGCCGGCTGATGCCCGACATCATGTGGAGCGGCACCACGAGCCGAAAGAAGTCGATGCCTTGGTTCGCAGCGTCCTCGAGCTCGTCGGCCAAGCGCCCGCGTCCGGCCCGTTCGGTCAGCCCCACGGTCCACGTCGTCCCGAGCTCATTGGTCTTCTCCATCACCGCGTGAAAGAGCCCCCACTTGCTGTTGAAGCGCTTGAAGAGCGTCCCCTCGCTCGAGCCGGCACGGCGCGCGATCTCGGCGGTGGTCGCCTCCATCCCCTGCTCACGGAAGACCTCGTAGGCCGCCAGCAGGAGCGCATCATCGGTGAAGTGGAGGGGGCGGGCCAAGGTGAGTGGGTGCTCACTTATGCGCGGCGACCGAGCCCGTCAAGCGTGGCCCGGCGCGCGTCACGCTTCGTCACGGGCTGCCTACGGTCGTCCTGTCGCTGGCGAGGACGTCGTCCCCCGAGTCAGCGCTGGTGGGCTCGGAAGTACGCCTCGGCCTCGGCGGCCGGGAGGGGCTTGCTGAAGAGGTAGCCCTGGACGGCGTCGCAGTCGGCCTCGGCCAGGCGCTCGAGCTGAAGCTCCGTCTCCACGCCCTCGGCCAGGACCTCGAGGTTCAGCGCCTGACCCAGGAAACTGACGGTGCGGGCGATGGCGTTGGCCTGCACGCCTTTGATCCCCTCGGCGTCGAGATCACGCACGAACGTCCGATCGATCTTCAGCACGTCGACGGGGAGGCGCGAGAGGTACGCGAGCGACGAGTAGCCGGTGCCGAAGTCGTCCACCGAGATTCGGATTCCGAGCTTGCGCAGCTCGGTGAGCCGTTCGACCGCGCGCTGCACGTCGTCCATCACGACCGATTCGGTGAGCTCGAGCTCCAGCCACGCGGGCTCGATCTTGGTCTCGAGCATCACCCTGCGAACCGACGACACGAAGTCCGCGCGCGCGAACTGCACCGCGGAGACGTTCACCGACAAAGGGCCCATCTCGATCCCTTGATCGGCCCAGCGTCGGCGCTGGCGGCAGGCCTCGGTTAGGCACCACGCGCCCAGCGGGTTGATGATGCCAGTCTCTTCGGCGACGGGGATGAAGCGCATCGGCGAGATGGGCCCATGCCGAGGGTGGCTCCATCGCACCAACGCTTCGGCGCCGCAGAGCAATCGGTGTTCGATGATGTGCTTGGGCTGGTAGTGCAGCGAGAGCTGACGATCGCGGAGCGCCGTTCGAAGGTCGTGCTCCATCTCCGAGCGATCGCGCACGGCAGCTTCGAGGCTGGGCTCGAACTCGACGGTGTGATCGCCTCCCCGCTGCTTGGCCTTGGCGAGCGCGATGTCCGCGTTCCGCATCAGGATGTTCGCGTCGGCGCCGTGCGCGGGGAAGACCGCGTAGCCGATGGTCGCGGTCATCCGGATCTCGTGGCTCTGGTAGCTGAAGGAATCGTCGAAGGTCGCGCGGAGCCCGTGCACCAGCAGCGCGCCGCTCGCGCCCCGATCCTGGGCGATGACCACGAACTCATCCCCGCTCCGGCGGGCCACGAAATCGCCTTCGGAGCCCGCTTGCCGCAGGCGCTCGGCGACCTGCCGCAGGATGGCGTCTCCCGCCGCGCTGCCGAGCGACTCGTTGATCCGCCGGAACCGGTCGATCTCGACCATCACCACGACGAAGCTTCCGCCCAGGATCTCCGCGCGCTCGATCAGTCGCTCGGCCTCGGCGAGCGCGAAGCTGCGGAGCGGCAGGCCGGTCACGCTGTCGCGTCCGTGGCGTCCGCCCGCGGGGACCGGCCGGAGCGCACCCGGCAGCTCGCGGGCCTGGACGTCGTCGGCCCGATCGATCGCCTCTTCGAGGAGCGCCCTGACGTCCTTGAGAGGCTCGTGCAGTGCGTCCGCCTCGCCGTGATTGTTCGTGTCGGCGAGCACGAGCGCGCCGCGCTGCACGCTGCCCGCACCCAGCGGGATCACTGCGAGCCAGCTGTACCGATCGCCGGACAGCAGCGCGAACTCGGACGGAATGTTGTTGGCGCTGGTGACCGCGACCCGAGGGCGGCTGGCCTTCACCCGCGCGACGGGCACCACCGCCGCGGGATCAGTGGGCCCGACGAACGCAGCGAGCCGCGCTCGATCTCCCTGAATGAGATACATCGCCACCACCGGCACCCGCGTCACTTGCGCGGCCACCCGCACCAAGCGCTCGTAGGTGTCGACACGTAGCCTCTGTCGATCGCCACCGTGCACGCGAGGGGATGCTACCAGAAGCGAACTACCCGTCCTCGGTGATTTGGGGTGCGTCCGTCAGCCGAAGAGTTTCGACGATAGGTAACGATCACCGCGGTCGCACAGTACGCACACGACGGTGCCCGCCTCGGCGCGCTCGTCGAGCTCGGCGCAGATCTGGCGTGCCGCCCACACTGCACCGCCTGCGCTGACGCCCACCAACACACCCACACTGTGGGCCAGCGCGCGCGCGGTGGACTCCGCGTCCTCTTGCGACACGTCGAGGGTGCGATCGATGCGATGGGCCTCGAAGATCCGCGGCAGATACGCTTCGGGCCAGCGGCGGATCCCCGGGATGCACGCGCCCTCGGTAGGACGACAGCCCACGATCTTCACGGCGGCATTACGCGACTTGAGCGCGCGGCTCACGCCCATGATCGTTCCTGTAGTGCCCATCGCGGAGACGAAGTGGGTCACAGCGCCATGGGTCTGCTCCCAGATCTCGGGGCCCGTTCCCTCCTCGTGCGCTCGCCAGTTGTCGTCATTCTGGAACTGATCGAGGAGCAGGTAGCCGCCCTTGGCGGCCTTGTTGCGCGCGTGGTCGATGGCTCCTTCCATCCCTCCGCTCGCTGGCGTGAGGATCACCTCGGCGCCGAACGCGCGCATGAGCTGCACCCGCTCGGCCGTCGCGGTCTCGGGCATCACCAGCTCGATAGGGTAGCTACGCGCCGCTGCGATCATGGCGAGCGCGATACCGGTGTTGCCGCTGGTGGGCTCGATGATGCGGACCCCCGCCCCGAGCTCGCCCCGCGCTTCGGCGCCGAGGATCATCGCGCGCGCCGGCCTGTCCTTCACGCTGCCGCCCGGGTTCTGTCCTTCATGCTTGCCCAGAAGGCGCACGTTCGGCGAGCCCACCCCGGTGGGGAGGGTGAGCATCGGGGTCTTTCCGACCAGATCGAGGAGGTTCCCGCTCACGAAAGACCCGCCCTCAACCTGCGCTGATGGTGTCCACCGCGAAGCGGACCTCATCCTTGCTGCCGATGAAGAGCGGCACCCGCTGATGGAGCCCCGTCGGCTCGACGTCCAGGATGCGCCCCGTGCCGGTGCTCGCGGCGCCGCCCGCGGCCTCCGCGATGAAGGCCATCGGCGCGGCTTCGTAGAGCAGGCGCAGCTTGCCTTCGGGTGACTTCAGATCGCCGGGATACGCGAACACCCCGCCTCGCAAGAGCGTGCGGTGAAAGTCGGCGACCAGCGTGCCCACGTAGCGCAGGCCATACGGCGCGCCGCCGGGGGCGTCGTCGGACTTGAGGGTGTCAATCCACTTGCGGACGCCCGGCGCCCAGCGCGACTGGTTGCCCTCGTTGATCGAGTAGGTGGGCGCGCGCTCGGGGATGCGGAGGTTCTCGTGCGACAGAAAGAACTCGCCGATCAGCGGGTCCAGGGTGAAGCCGTGGACTCCGTCACCCGTGGTGTAGACCAGCATCGTCGAGGAGCCGTAGATGATGTAGCCCGCGGCGACCTGCTCGGTCCCCTTCTGCAAACAATCGGCCTCGGTGCCCGGGCCAGATGCGCTGAGGCGACGGTGGATCGAGAAGATGGTCCCGATCGAGATGTTCACGTCGATGTTCGAGCTCCCGTCGAGGGGATCGAACATCAAGACGTACTTGCCGTGGGGATAGCCGTCGGGGATCGGGATGATCTCGTCGTTCTCCTCGCTCGCCATCACGCACACGTGGCCTCCCGCCTCGACGCAGCGAATCAGGATCCTGTTGGCGAGGATGTCGAGCTTCTGGACCGTCTCGCCCTGCACGTTCGTCGCGCCCGTCGCTCCGAGCACGTCGGCCAAGCCCGCCTTGTGGACCTTGCTGGCGATCACCCGCGCGGCGAGCGCTATCGACTGGAACAAACCCGTGAAGTCGCCGGTCGCGCCTGGCACCCGACGCTGGCGCTCGAGGATGTGGCGATCGAGGGTCCAGCCGAGCTCGTCTTGCGTCGAGGGGGGGCCGCCGCGCGGGGGGATCGAGGCGTTGGTCATGGCCGCGTTGTCGATCGAGACGGCCTCGGTTGCAAGCCTCTCTCAGGCGGCCTGATCGACGGCGAACGCTTCGTCGAGTGACACCCGCAGCTCCGTGCGCAGCTGATGCAGGGGCCGATCCCACTGCTCTTCCCACCGTACAGCGAAGAAGGGGCGGGCCGATTGACCCCGGCCCCAGCCTTCGACCACCGCCTTGAAGAGGTGGGAGATGCGGTCCTGCCGAAAGAGCCCGGCGTGCAGCAAGAGCGCGCTGCCGATGATGGCGGAGAACGCCGCTGCCGAGCCGGCGTGATCGCCCATGTGCCGCTCGAAGTGTCCCAAATAGAAGCCGACGATCCCCGCCTCACCGAGGATGCTGGTGGGATAGCCCAACACGGCATGCCAGATGTCGTGGGTCTGGTAGAAGCGCATCCGCGAGTAGGCGAAGTCGTCGCTCGGATCGATCGGCTCGAAGAAGTCGGCGCGCAGATCATTGACGACCATGTGCCTGCGGTAGGCGTGTCCGAGCGTCCCCGGGGCGCAGCGCGCGAGCTCGGCGAGGGTGTACGGCGCGGGAATGAATCGGTCCTCGAGCATCGCAGAGGTGGCCGGGCACGCGCGCATCGCGGCGATGTACTTCTCGACGTCTTCGTCCCTCGCGAGCCTCGTGAGGTGGCCTTCGAGCGCGAGGACCTTTTCGGGGGTCGGCTCTTGAATCTGCGCCATCAAGGTCCGCAGGACCGACGCCTGGGCATAGATGCGGTTGGGGAGCGGCAGGACGGGTCGCATGATCACCTCGGGCGGCAGTTGGTTGGCGCCAGCAATCATTGTCTTAACAAGGTTGTGTCGACAAGCAATTGTTTGGTCACTGGGTTGGCGTAGGCTGCGAACGATGTCTTCGATCCCCATGTCCCTCCGAGTGGTGGTGGCGCTCGCCGTCGCTGCGATCGTGGGCTCTGGTCTCTATGGGCTGGTGCGCGCGGAGCCGGAGCACTTGGTGCTCGAGCCCAACGATCGAGAGACGGCGGTGCGCCTCGGGACCCTCGAGGACGACGCGGCCCCGCTGGAGGTGCCACCGCTGCCGACGATCCCCACGTTGCCCGCGCATACGTCGCTCGCGCGAGCGCATGGCAGCGCGGCCAGCGCGGCGGAGGCGGGGGACGATCTGAGCGCGGAGATGCGGCTGCTGAGCGAGGCGCGCTCGAGCCTCGCCGAGGATCCCGCGGAGGCGCTGGCCCTGCTCGATCAGCACCGCGAACGCTATGCGCGCGGGGTGCTGCGTGAGGAGCGCGAGGCCTATGCGATCCTGCTGCTCCGCAGGCTCGATCGGGCCGAGGACGCCGAGCGGCGCTTGGTCGACTTCCGGATGGATTTCCCCAACAGCAACTTCGATGCGGTGCTGCGCGAAGAGAGCGCGGGCTCGCGGTGAGGTGCTCGAAGTGATCTACCCTCCGCGTGATGTCCCACCGAAGCCTCGCCCTGCTGACCTCCATCGCGCTGCTCGCTTGTACGAGCGAGCCCACCACCGCGGCGGGCACCGAGATCTACGACTGGAGCAACGAGGGACACCTGAGCGTGAGTGGGATCACCCAGACGGATTCGGTCGGTGAGGATCTCGAGCAGCGCTGGCGCTTCTCGTACTCCCCCACCGCGCTGACTGGGATCTTCGATCCCACCCTCGAGGATCTGCGCCTCGAGATCACGATCACGACAGGCGTGCGGACCATGCGCCGCGAGGACGGCACCGCGTTCACGGCCCACATGCCGCTATCGATGCGGGCCACCACGCTCAGCGAGAGCCACTGGGTGATCACGCCGAGCTGCGACGACGCCATCGCCTCCCCGATGCCGGGCGTAGGCCCCGGCGGTGTGCTCGCCTATGCCGATGGCGCGACGTTCTGGGAGACCTGCACGCTCGAGCTCACCCGTGGTGAGAACCTGCAGTACCTCGCCCACCTCGAGGTCTGGGGCAACGGCCGCGTCGAGGGCAGCGCGGGGAGCGGCGCCGTCACCGTGACGAACCTGCGCTGAGCCTACGTAGGCGACTCAGCGCCGGCGACGGATAAGGCCGACCCCGACCGCCAGGCCGAGCAGCATACCGAGGGGCGCGTGGCGCGCGGGCGTTCCGGGGGCGCTGCACGAGCAACCGTCGCGACCGCCGCCGCCGCCGCCGTCGACGTTGAAGGGCACGTCGGGCAGCATGATGTTCGCGTCGAAGTTGCCGCCGTCGAACCCGGTGTCCTCGGGTCCGGTGTCCCCGATCTCCATGCCCACGTCGGTGCCAGCGTCCATCGCGCCTGCGTCGATGCCTGCGTCTGCGACGGTCGCCATGCGGCACATGCCCGCGCCGTTGCACACGTCGTCGCCCGCGCACTCGCGATCGGGATCCGCGCCGCTGGCGATGAGCGCGCAGCGGCCGGTCCCGCCGCAGCGGGAGCAGGTCCCGCTGCAGTCCGACTCGCAGCACACGCCATCGGTGCAGAAGCCCGACATGCAGGTCGAGGAGAGGCTGCAGCCACCACCGTTGGCGATGACGGGTTCGCACTCCAGCGTGGCGCTGGAGCAGAAGGTGCCGCTGGCGCAGCTCGCCGCGGTGCATGCGCCTTCGCAGATCGTGCCGTCACAGGTGCCCGTCGGGCAGTCGCGTGCAGCAGGGGGCTCACAGATGCCCGAGCTGTTGCACGCGCCACCCGGGAAGAAGCGGCCCGCGCTGCAGCGCTCGGTTCCGCACGCGCTGCCGGTGGGGATGGGCGACCAGGCGGTCGTGCTCACCGCGGTGTTGCAGCTCTGGCAGGCGTTGGTGGGGTTCGCCGTGCCCGAGGCGACGCAGGTGCCCGCGATGAGGCACGTCTCCGGCAGCATGACGTTCATGCAGCTCGCCAAGCCCTCGTCGCAGATGTCGGTGGTGCAGCTCGAGCTGTCATCACAGGGGGAGCCGGTGCCCAGGCAAGAACCTGTGGCGTTGCAGCGATCGGTGGCGGTGCAGTACGCGCCATCGTTGCAGGAGGTGCCCGAGGGCGAGAGAGGATACGAGCACACGCCCGCGGTGCAGGTATCCGTGGTGCACTGGTCTTCGTCGTCGCAGACATTGCACATCATGCCGCCGATGTTGCACGCCGAGGCGCCCCGGCCGCTGCGGCACGCCGCGCCATCCCAGCAACCGGGGCAGCAGACGTTGCTGTAGCAGCGGCCCGCACCGACACCGGTGACGGTGCAAGCCGAGCCGTCCGCGCCAGCGCACGGGCCGGTGCGTACGCCCCAGTTGATCAGCGCGTCGCGGGTCGCGCCGTCGAGGCCGGCGTAGATCGACTCGGGCTCGAGGGCGATGGCCGCAGCGTCGGCGTTCGCCAGGGTGGGGGAGGTGTTCTGGATGCCGAAGTGCATGATCGCGATGCGGCCGCTGGCGGGCACCATCGCGTTGAAAGTGAAGTCCACGTTGCCTGACGTGCGGCTGGCACTCGTCGCGCGCACCGTGGGCTCGCTGGCCTGCACCACGAAGGCGAGCGCGAGGTCCGAGTCGGTCGCGCTGTCGGTGCCGAACCACGAGTCCATCGCGTTCGCCGTGGTGTCGCCGCTGGAGCTGCCGGTGACGACCTCGCCCCCATCGCTGCCCAGGTTCACGTTGATCGCCACGGTCGCGGCGATGGCGGTACCCGTCATGTTCTCCACCACCTCGACGTAGCGGATGTAGTTCCCACCGGTGGCGGGGACGTAGATGATCCGGGTGACCCGAAGCATGCCGATCATGACGGCAGGCATCGTGATGGTCCGCCCCGAGACCGTGCCCACCGCGGTGAAGGCGGGCGCGTAGAACGTTCCGTTCACCTGCAAGGTGAAGCCGCCGTCGTAGGAGTCGAAGACGGTGCCGGCCGCCGTCCCGCCGTCTCCCACGCTGCCGTCGTTGTCGAAGGAGCCGCCGAGGCCGTCCTCGATGTCGAACAGGAAGCCCGCGCTGGTCGAGAGGTCCGTCGCGGCCGCGTGTCCCGGTGCGAGGACGAGCGAGAGCGGTGCGAGCAGGGCGAGGGCGGAAGCGATGTGGCGTGTCATAGGCGGACCCCGAAGGCAGGCACCCGCAGGGCGCGGGGCAAGCGCTCATATTCGCCGGAATCGGCCCAAGGGCAAGGCCGTCGGCCCGCGAGCGACCAGTGAGACGCGATGGTTCTGGTCTCGCGGGATCCGGTCCCCTGCTCAGTTGCGGCAAACGTAGACGAACGCGGGCGGGAAATTCGCGGGGACGGGCGAGCGCTCGACGCTTCGGAAGTAGCGCTTCAGCGTCCCGAAGTAGTCGAAGCGCTCGTACCCCCGGCTCCGCGAGTACACGAAGTAGCGGGTGTGGACGTAGCCGAACTGCACGAACGTCCCGTGCGGCGCCAGCACTCGCGCCGAGCTCTCGAGGATGCGGTGACGGATGGGATCGGGGATGAGCGAGAGGCCCAGCGAGCTGAGGACCGCGTCCGCCTTCCCATCGAGCCCGTGCTCTTTCACCAACGTGTCGGTGTGCTCGGCCGATCCGAGGATCGCCACCAGCCGGGGATCGCTCACGTGGCGCAGGAGCTCCTCGTGGATCGACGCATCGATCTCGATGGTGAAGAGCTTGCTGTCGGGCTTCATCCGAGCGAGCAGCGCGGACGTCATCACCCCGACACCCGGGCCCAGCTCGACGATCGCGCCGGCCGACTCGGGCTGGGTGCCCTCGACCATCTTGTTCACCAAGAAGCGCTGGCTCGGAACGGGCGAGGCGGTCTGCTCGTACTCGAGGATCCCTTTGCGCAGGAATGTGAGAAAGGAACGGGGGTCGTAGGGCATCGGCGCGCTGTTCTACACCGGAAAGCGGTCAGGGCTCGCCGCGCCGAACCCGAGGGACGGAAGCGCGTACCCCAAGCTCGCGCAGGATAGCGTTCCCCACGCGGGCATAGCCGGGATAGGTGAGGTGCACGTGATCGCTCAGCGCCAGACCGTCAGCCAGAGGGTCCTTGGAGAACGTTTTGGCGCGCTCGACGACAGCGCTGTGCGGTCCCTTCGGCATCGCGCGAGCCGAGCTGGACCGCGTAGTCGGCCCAGGCCTCCGCGTCGCGCAGGATGGCGGCGTCGCCCGTCGACAGCGCCCGCGTGAGGAGGACGCTCGCGAGATCTTCTGCGGTCCGCATCGACTGCGCATCCAGCGCAGCCAAGCCTCGGAGCAGGGTCTCTGCGAGCGTCAGATCCCCCATGCGCTCGGCGCGCTGCGCGAGCGATCGCGCGGCCTCGATGCAGTCGTCGGGCGTCCCCAGCACGCTCTTGAGGGGAACACTACCTTGGGCGAAGGCCACATAGAGGGAGTGGCTCATGCCCTCAAGCGCCTCCCCCGCTCTCGCTCGACGCGCGCGGAGAGCCCCGCGAGCTGCTCGAGCTGGGTGGTCATCGCGAGCACGACATCGAGGCGCGCATGCAGCTCGACGCGGCTCGGTCCCTCGAGCGCCGTGCTTCCCCGGGCCTCGGTCGCCCGCTGCTTCAGCGCGAAGAAGAGCGGATCGACCGTGTGGGCTCGCGGGGCTGCGATGGGGGTCTGCCAGGGGCTCGGACCTCGCGCCGCGCTCTCGATGGGCAAGAGGCGCACGGACTCGGGCGAGCGATCGGAGCTCGGCGCGAGCGTCGCGACCTCGCTCGGTTCCGGCAACGCGAGCCGGAGCGCGACGTGTTCGGCGGCGCCGCGGATCATGATGCGTCCTCGTTCTCGTCGTCGATCCGCGCGCCGTCGACCCGCTCGTCCTCGGCCCACGCGGCGTGCAGCACGGCGGCCACTGCCTCGTAGAGCCGCTCGGGGATCTCCTCGCCCAGCTCCAACGTGTAGAGGCCGCGGGCCAGGGGCACGTCGCGCATCACCGGGACCCCGGCCTCTCGGGCCACCTGGATCATCCGCTGCGCCAGCTCGTCCTGGCCCTTGCTCAGGATCTCCGGGGCGCTCTGATCGCTGTCCTCATCGAAGCGGAGCGCGATGGCCAGGTGCGTGGGGTTCACCACCAGCACACTCGCCTTGCGAACCGACTCCAGCGCGTCGTGTTGGGCTATCTCCCGCCGCAGCCGCTCGCGCTGCTGTTTGACCTGGGGATCCCCGTCGGCGTCCTTGTGCTCCCGCTTGACGTCGTCCTTGCTCATCCGCTGATCGCGGGCGAACTGCCAGCGCTGGTAGGCGAGATCGAGCACGCCGAGTGCCAGCATCGCGCCGCCCACCCGCTTCAAGAGGGTGACCCCCAAGATCCCGGCGGCCTCGAGCGCGGCCTGCGGCGTGCGCCCGATCAAGCCCGCGATGCCGTGCGCGCCGTCGCGCAAACAGAGGTACGCGACCACGCCGACCACGCCGATCTTGAGCAGCCCGCGCAAGAGCTCGACGAGGCTGCGAAGCGACACGATCCGCTTCACGCCCGCCACCGGATCGAGCCGCTCGAGATCGAACGAGACGGCTTCTGGGGCGAAGAGGGGCCCGGTCTGGACCACCGTACCGAAGACCGCCGCCGCGACCAGGAGCGCCAAGAAGGGGGTCAGAACGACGGTCGCGGTCTCGAACGCCGCGCCCCCGACCGCCAGCAATGCGTTGGGGTTCGGCGCCTCGATGGTGCGCAGGACGAGCGCGCTCAGCGAGCGGAGCTCCCCTACCCAACCGAGCGCCATCGCTTGCAGCCCCATCGCGGCGCTCAAGAGCAGCACGGCGGTGGTGAGCTCACGGCTCTTGGCGACCTGCCCCTTGCGCTGGGCTTCGCGGAGCTTCTCCGGGGTCGCTTCTTCGGTGGGTTCGGACACGGGTTCGGCTCTGGGCGGGCGAGGGTAGGTCGAGGGGGCGGACGCCTCCAAGTGGCGGCGCGCATCGGGGCATCGACCGTCCCGTTGCGCCCCCATGCTCTGGCGGCTTGCCATCCCCCCGGATCGCCCGGCATAAAGGAGCCGTGCGTCCTCTTACCCTGGCGATCGCATGCGTGGTGGCGATGGGCCTCCCCAGTTCAGCGTTCGCGCAGCGGGTGCTGACCCTCGAGATGGTCCCCACCGAGCGGGCCCAGATCGCCGTGTGGATCGCCGACGCCGACGGGAATTTCCTCGCGACCATCGCGCTGACCCAGTCCGTCGCTCGGCGCGGCATCGGGAACCGGCCAGGCGCCTCCATGATGAACAGCGGCTATCGCTGGCCCTACGGACGCCGCGAAGGGGTGCTCCCGATCTGGGCCCATGCGCGCGCGTCGGCGCCCGGAGCCGAGCGCTTTCATCGGGTGATCTTTCAGGACCGGATCTCCGAAGGGCACGCGTCGCGCAGCAGCGACGACTCCACCCGGGACGACTACTACTGCCTCACGTTCAACGCGATGGACAGCACCCGCGATAGGCTCGATGCGGTGAGCTGCGCGTCGGTCTTCAGCAGCGACAAGGGCCGCTACGTCACCGAGGCCGACGTCGATGGCGAGTACTTCGAGCCCCAAGAGGTCGACGGAAGTGGGGTGCGCTACCTCCTCGATCTCGAGTCCCTCTACCCGCCGCGTCGCGATGTGGTGCGGTGCGCCGCCGACGGCTGCGTCGATCATCCAGACGTCGCGCGCTTTCTGAGCGACGCCGACCGGGTCATGCCCGATCTCGACGCCGTCACGATGGCGACGCCGCGCGGCGAGGAGCCACTGGCGATCCTGTTCTCCGTACCGGACGAGTGGGAGAACGGCCTCTATCAGGTGCTGATCGAGGTGAACAAGGAGGGCGACTGGAACCAGGACTGGGGGCCGAGCACCTACCCGACCCCGAGCAACGATCCTGCGCTGGGCATGCCCTGGGACTACTGGGCCGAGAACTTCGGCTACTCGTTCCGGGGACAGCCATCGATGCTGTACCGCGTCGAGGTCGAGGTCACCGATGGCGTGGCGTCGGCCATGACCGCGATGCCGGTGGGCTACGGACAGCTCAGTGGCCAGGGACCCGACGGGGGCGCGGTCACTCTGCTGGACGACTCGATGACCAACGACCCCCGAGGCACGCCGGGGAGCGGCGTCGATCGACTGCACGCCGACGGCGACGGGGCACGGGTCCGGGTCTCGTCGATCGGCGCCTCCGCGTGCGAGGACAATGCGGCTCCCGACGCGCCCTCCGAGCTGACGCTCTCTGCGTGGACTGGCGACTACCGCGACGCGCATCGCTTCGCCCACCTCTCGTTCCTGGCATCGGCGGATGATCTGGCGATCGAGCGCTACGAGGTCCGGGTCTCCACCGTACCCATCACCGACGTACCTTCGTTTCTGCGCGGGGTGCCTGCGAACGGCGCGACGCTGGAGAGCGAGGGCCTCCGGATTCCCTCGAGTGCACGTGCCGGAACCGAGATCGCGGTCGACATGGGCGGCCTCACCCACGAGACCCACTACTGGATCGGGATGCGCGCGATCGATCGCTGCAACGTCGCCTCGGCGATCAGCGTGGCCGAGTACACCACCCCAGAGATCACCTTCACGACGGTCTCCCCGTGCTTTGTGGCGACCGCCACCTATGGGGATCCGATGGCTCGCGAGATCGGGAGCCTGCGCCGTTTTCGGGACCGCTACCTCGAGAGCAACGTCGTGGGGCACGCGGTGGTCGAGGCCTACTACGCGGTGGGCCCCTCGCTGGCCCGCTTCATCGAGGGGGACGAGGACCGGCGCGCAGTCGCCCGAGCCCTGCTGGCCGGGCCCCTCGCCCTCGCCGAGTGGCTGGAGTAGCGACCTCGCTTTTTGAGGACGGGCGTCATGTCACCTTGCCAATTCCTCGACCTCGCGCTCCACGCGGCCGCAGGGAACACGGCGCCGCGCGACGAGTACCTGAGCCTGGTGATCCCCTCGGTGAAGCAGTCGGGGATGGGCCTCGCCGTCGTGGTGGACGGGATGGTCGGGGTCGCGATCTCTTCTTCTCGTCTTTCTCCCATCTTCGCTCGCGGCGCCATCGAGCGGGCGCTGGCCCGCACCCGGTCCCAGGCCCGCGCCGCGCTCCCCGAGATTCAGCGAAGCGTCCAGCCGTTCCTGCAGGCCGAGACCGAGTCGGTGATGGCCGAGATCGAGGCGCTGCTCCGTTGAGATTGCCGCGGGGCCTCGTCCCGGACCTCACGCACTTGGGCTCGACGGGTGTAGGCACTTCGCGTTACACCCAGCGCGCTCGATGCCCAACCATCTCACGAGCCTCGGCCTCATGGCGTTGGCGGTCAGCGCGGTCTCCATCTGCACGGCCGTCGCTGCCGATGGCGCGGGCTACTATCCGATGGGATTGCTCTTCGGGGTGATCTGCTTGGGCTTTGGCCTTCGGCAGCGCCGGGCTCCCCAGGCCAGCGCGCTCGGCACGCCTGGTGTGGGCCTGATGACCCTCGGGATCGGCTGCATCGCCCTTCTGCCGATCAGCCTCTACCTGATCTTCGACTACGCGCCGCAGGAGGCCACGATGGGCCTGGCGCAGAAGATCTTCTACTTCCACGTCCCCTCGGCCTACGGGATGTACGTGGGATTCGCCGTCGCGCTGGTGGGCTCGGTCGGCTACCTGTGGAAGCGTCGCCCCGCGTTCGACGCGCTCGCGGTCGCGGGCGCCGAGGTGGGCTTGATGTTCTGTCTCGCGGTGCTCATCACCGGGCCGCTCTGGGCGCGTGAGGCCTGGGGGGTCTACTGGACCTGGGACTCGCGGCTCACCACCACGCTGCTGGCGGGGCTCATCTTCACGGGCGCGGTGGTGCTCCGATCGTTCGGTAGCGGCGATGCTGAGAAGCGCTTCGCTTCTGGGCTCGCCATCGTGGGCACGTTTCTGGTGCCCATCATCAATCGCTCGGTGCAGCTCTGGCGGGGCCAGCACCCCACCGTGCTGACGGCGCGCGGTGGCGGCTTGGATCACGCCATGTACCCGGCGTTCTTCGGTAGCCTCATTCTCTTCACGCTGCTCGTCAGCTACCTCATCCTCGCGCGCTACCGTCTCGAGCGGGATCGCAGCGCGCTGCTCGCGCTCGAGAGTGAAGCCGCCGAGCTCGGTCTCTTGGAGGACGCATGAGTCGCGTTTCGGTCTTCGGGCGCGCCCTCGCGTTCGCCCTCGTGCTCGGGTCGGTCGCTGGGCCCTTCTTCGCGCCATCGCTCGCAGCGCAAGCGCCCGACCCCGACGACGGAACCTCGATGGCCTTTCGGCCCATGGACGAGTCGGAGGTCGAGGACGTCGATGGTGGCGCGCTGATGGTCGCGGCCTACGGCATCATCTTCATTCTGCTCTTGGGCTACGTGCTCTATCTCGCCCGCATTCAGGCGGGGACCAGCGCCGAGCTTTTGCGCCTGCGGGCCGCGATCGAGAAGCAGCGCGGCGGCTACCGCGCCGCCCCTTCCATCGAGAGCAAGGCTTCCATCGAGAGCAAGGCTTCCATCGAGAGCAAAGAAGAGAAGCCGACGAAAGCTGCGGACGCCTAGTGGATCTGCCCGGCGCCAATCACCTGCTCTTCATTCCTGGCATCCTGCTCGTCGGGATCACCATTGGATACGTGCTCGGGGCCCGCGCGGCGCGCGCAGAGCTTCAGCGCCTCGCCAAGGAACGAAGGAAGTAACGATGTTGGATTTTCGACTGAGCGAAGAGCAAGAGGAGCTGGTCCGCACCGCGCGGCAGTTCACCAAAGACAAGATCATCCCGGTGGCCGCCGAGTGCGATGCGCACTCCAAGTTCCCCACCAAGGTCTTCGAGGAGGCGCACAAGCTCGGCTTGGTCGCGCCGAACATCCCCGCCGAGTACGGAGGCTCGGGTCTCAGCGAGCTCGATCACGTCCTCATCACCGAGGAGCTGGCATACGGCTGCACCGGCATCCAGACGAGCATGACCGCGAACGCGCTGGCCGCGACGCCAGTGATGATCGCGGGCAACGAGGACCAGAAGAAGAAGTACCTCGGGATGATAGGCCACGAGCCGCGCTACGCGGCGTACGCCATCACCGAGCCGGCCGCCGGCAGCGACGCGGCGGGCATTCAATGCAAGGCCCGCAAGGTCGGCGACGACTGGGTCCTGAACGGGCAGAAGTGCTACATCACCAACGCCTCGATCGCGTCCTGGTACGTGGTGTTCGCCACCACCGACCCGTCGCTTCGACACCGCGGGATCATGGCGTTCCTGGTCGATAGGGACACCCCGGGTGTCTCCATCGGCAAGAAGGAAGACAAGCTCGGACAGCGCGCCTCGGACACCGCGACGGTCATCCTCGAGGACGTGAAAGTCCCTTCGGCCAACCTGCTCGCGAAGGAAGGTGATGGCTTCAAGCTCGCGATGCAGACCTTCGATCGCACCCGCCCCGACATCGGCGCGGGCGCGTGTGGTCTGATGCGGCGGGCGCTGGATGAGTCGATGCGTTTTGCGATGGAGCGGCAGACCTTCGGCACCGCGATCATGAACCACCAAGCGGTGCAGTTCATGATCGCCGACATGGCCATCTCGTATGAGGCGACGCGCCTCTTGGTGCACAAGGCCGCGTGGATGATCGACGGCGACTCCAAGAACTCGATCATCGCGAGCTACAGCAAGGCCTTCGGGGCGGACGCTGCGATGAAGGTCGCGGTCGATGCGGTGCAGGTCTTCGGCGGCGCGGGCTACATGAAGGACTACCCCGTCGAGAAGCTGATGCGCGACGCCAAGATCCTCCAGATCTACGAGGGCACCTCGCAGATCCAGCGGATGGTCATCGCCAAGAACCTCTTCGCTCAGCTCAAGTGACGTGACGAGACCCATGACCCACCCCCGCGCATCGCTCCTCGCCACGCTGCTCTCCTTGAGCTGCCTCGGCGCGGCGATGTCGGTGGGCGGGCTCTCGTTCGGTGGGGCGGAGTCGGTAGCCGCGCAGGAGCCTCCGGCGCGCTTCGTCGGTGGCCTCACCAGCGCCGAGATCGAGACGGCGCTGCGCGAGGCGCACATCGACAACTTCCGGACCGTCGGCACCTCGAGCGTCACGTTTCAGCTCCAGCTCACCGGCCCGATCGACGGCGCGTTCAAGCCCGAGACCACCAGCCATCGGCGTGGTTGGCTGAATGAGGTCGCGGCCTACCGGATCGCGGCGGCGCTGGGGATGGACAGTGTCCCTCCGGTGGTGGCACGGGTCGTCGATCGAGGGCAGTTCCTCCGGCGGCTCGACCCCGAGTACAGCGGCGACTGGGACGTCCTCATCGGCCGCATCGTGTTCGGCACCGGCGGCGTCCGCGGCTCGGTCAGCTACTGGGTCCCCAACCTGACGCGGGCTGGCGACCTGGATCAGTCCGCGGGCCTGTTGCGTTGGACCTCGTGGCTCGAGGTGGGCAGCGAAATCCCGGACGACTCGGTGGCCTTGGCCCGGGATCTCTCGACCATGGCGGTCTTCGACCTCTTGATCGGCAATCCCGACCGCGCGAGCGGCGGGAACATGCGGACCGTCGAGACCGACGGGGTCGTTCGGCTGGTGATCCGCGACCACAACCTCGCATTCGCGGCGCACCCCGGCGCCAGCCAGCTCGATCGCATGATCGCCATGCTCCGTCGGGTCCACCGCTTCCCCCGCGAGTTCGTGGAGCGGCTCATCGCGCTCGACGAGGCCCGTCTGCGCGCGGTCACCCAGGATGAGCTCGCCGGCCCCCTGCTCGATGACGCGCAGATCGCGGCCGTCTTGATGCGACGCGACACCGCCCTCTCGTGGATCGGATCGCTCATCGAGCAACACGGGCAGGACGCGGTGCTCTCCTTCGAGTGAGGCTCTCCTTCGAGTGAGGCTCACCGGTGAGGGTCGCGGGGTGTGTCTCGCGGCTCGCCGCCGTCCGCTGGCCCTTCCGGCGTGGTGCCACTACCCTGCCCGCATGTCCAATCGGGTCGGCTTGGCTTGTGTGATCGCGTGTGCCTCGTTCTCTCTCTCGGCGTGCAGCCTCCTGGTGGAGGACACCCTGACGGGGCGCAACGTGCCGGACGCGGGGTTCGATGCGGGCACCGAGCCCGAGGACACGGGTCCCCCAGCCACCGCGTGCACCGGACGGACCGACGGGACGTTCTGCGAGATCGAGGGCCTCATCGATCGACTGGTCTGCATCGACGAGATATGTGTGGTCAGCGCGTGCGGCGACAGCTTCGCCGACACCCGGACCGGTCACCCGTCGGGGATAGCCCCCACCGAGTCCTGCGATGACGGGAACCCGATCGGCGGTGACGGCTGCGAGGAAGACTGCTCGTTCTCCTGTGACGGAGCGGCGGACTGCGCCGACGACGGAGAGACCTGCAACGGCGTGCCGAGCTGCGGGCCCGATCACTTCTGCGTCGCGACGGCCCTGGCGAATGGGACGGACTGTGTCGTGGTCGACAGCGGCGAGGTCGCTGGGCTGTGCCGTGACGGAGCCTGCCGAGCGGGCGAGTGCCCCAACGCCGTGACGGAGCCCGGCGAGGACTGCGACGACGACAACGGCGTCGAGGGCGATGGCTGCGACAACGACTGCACCTTCTCCTGCACGGCGGACGGTGACTGCCAGAACAGCACGGTGTGCGACGGCGCCGAGGCGTGCGATCTGGGGACCCATATCTGCGCTCCTGGGGCCGCACCCGACTGCGACGACGGGGACGCGTGCACCGCCGACTCCTGCAATGCCACCATGGGCTGCTTGAGTCCGTCCGTCCTCGTCGACGCCGACCGCGATGGGTTCGCCGCCATCACCGCGTCGTGCGGTGGTGACGACTGCAACGATGCCAACCCCGCTGTGAACCCTCGTGCCGTCGAGGGGTGCGGTACGACCATGGATATGAACTGCGATGGCATGGTCACCAGCATGCCCACCTGGTACGCGGACTGCGATCGCGACGGATTCGCGCGCAGCGGAGCGCAGACCACGATGGCGTGCAGCCGTCCGACCACGATTCCGTCGTCGTGCGGGAGCTCGGGGCAATGGATCTCGCTGGCGCCCACCACCGGATCGATCGACTGCATCGACACGAATTCGAACGCGCGCCCCGGACAGACCTCGTACTTCGGCACGGCCGCGTCCGGCTCGAGCTTCAACTACGACTGCAACGGGACGAACAACTACGAGTACTCCACCAATCCCACCTTCTTCTTGGTGTGTCAGGGCGCGAGTGGGACGTGCGCTGGAAGCACCTTCTGGGACGAGACGCGGGTCCCCGCGTGTGGCTCGACGGCAACGCGCAGCTACTGCAGTTCGCTGTTCGGCACTTGCAGCCGCCGCACCAGTGAGTCCACGGTCCGCTGCCGCTGAGCGGGTCTTTACGCGCGCGTCGACGGCGACTACCCTCCCGCCCATGTCGATGCGAACACTGGCGGGCTCGTTCGGAGTGGTGTGTCTATTGGTCGCGGGATGTGACCCCGAGGTCGAGGTGCCCGATACGGGCGGTCTGGACGCGGGCGCTGACGCGCCAACCATCGATGCGCCTGGGCCCATCGACGGTTCCAGCGGCGACGCGGGCGGCCCGGCGGAGACCTGCGCCGATCAGCCCGACGGCACCGTGTGTGTCCAACCCGACGGCACCGGGCGGTTCATCTGTCTCGACGCAAGCTGCGTCGCGAGCCAGTGCGGCGATGGCTTCGCCGATCCCGATGGAGAGGCCTGCGATGATGGCAACCCCGTCGGCGGCGACGGCTGCGAGGACGACTGCAGCTTCACGTGCACCGAGGCGGCCGACTGCCCCGACGATGACGAGACCTGCAACGGGGTCCCCAGCTGCGGGGCCGACCACACCTGCGGCGCGACGGCGCTCGCGGATGACACGGTGTGCACGATCGTTGGGACGAGCGTCGAGGGCGCGTGCCGCGGCGGCCTCTGCCGATCGGGCGACTGCGGCGACGGAGACGTCGATGCGGGCGAGGACTGCGACGACAGCAATGCCGTCGATGGCGACGGCTGCGACAACGACTGCGGCTTCACCTGCGTCGGCGACGGGGACTGCCAGAACGACACTCTGTGTGACGGCATCGAGGCGTGCGACACCGACAGCCACCTCTGCGGCCCCGGCGAGGTGCCCGGTTGCGATGACGAGGACGCCTGCACGAGCAACGCGTGCGACCCCGAGATCGGGTGTGTGGTGGACACCGTGTTGGTCGATGCGGACGCGGATGGGTTCTTCGCCATCAGCATCGCCTGCGGAGGCGACGACTGCGACGACGCCAATCCGCTGGCGTATCCTGGAGCGCCCGAGGCGTGCGGAGGCTCGGTCGATCTCAACTGCGATGGCACCAACGGGGCTCCCACCTGGTACGCGGACTGCGACCGCGACACCTACGCGCACATGGGGGCGGAGTCGATGATGTCCTGCACGGAGCCCACGGTCGCGGCGACGGCGTGCAGCACCCGTGGCGGATGGACGACGCGCGAGCCGGCCGATCCCCGCTCGAGCGACTGCGCGCTCGCCGTGGCGGCCGTGAACCCGGGCCAGGAGAGCTTCTTCGGCACGGGCTACGGGATCGACGACGACTTCGACTACGACTGCAACGGGGTCGAGCAGCGCGAGTTCCCCACGCGGCCTCGGCTCGTCGCGCCCTGCGTCCTCAACCGACTCTCCTGCACCGGCACCACGTACTGGGACGAGGCGAGTGTCCCCGCATGCGGCCCCAGGGCGACCCGCAGCTCGTGTACGCTTCAACGCGGGGCGTGCGTGCGCACGACCGTCGAGACCACGGTTCGCTGTCGCTGAGTCAGCGCTCCGCGAGCGCGCGTCGCACCATCGGCTCGATCGCATCCGCGAAGATCCGATGGGCCCGCGCGTTCGGGTGGTGATCGGCCGGATGCACCCAGAGGGACTCGGTCGCCTCGCCCTCGAATGCGGGGAGGGTGTCCACGATATCCACGTCGCGCATCCCGATGGCGTCGGTGATGGTGTGGTGGGTGTCCTCGAAGGGATAGTCGCGCTCGAGCGAGCTCATCAGCGGCCAGAGCGCGAAGTGGAAGCTCGCACCTTCGGCCTCGGTCGCGACGCGCATGGCCTCGATGTCGTCCAACGTCTGGAGCCAGCCCTCGGCGTTGGGGGCCTCGACCATGTCCCGATACCAGCGCTGGGTCTCGTCGTTCACCCGCGCTCCGTCGATGCGATCGGCCACGAGCGAGAAGAGACGCGGCTCCCAAGGGGGCGGGCTGCCGTCTCCCTCGGTGATCATGCGCCGACGATCGAGGATCCAGTCGTCGAGGAACGCTTGCCGTGCGCGGAACGCCTCGGACTGATGCGGGTCGTTGAGCACCATCGCGTAGATGACGACGTCGGGCTGATCCTCGAGACGAAGCGTCAGCCACTCGCGGAGGCGGGGGAAGTCGTAGCCGCGTCGCCCGCAGTTGAGGAGCTCTGCCTCGGGGAAGCGGGCGGCGAGGACGGCGACGAACGTGTCCTCCTCGTACACGCCCTGTCCCTCGGTGAAGGAGTCGCCGATGAAGATCACCCGAGGGCGAGCGGGATCGGGTCCTCCCATCTCGGCGCCGCGACAGAGCTCCGCCGAGTAGCGACCCGGGACCGCGTGCGGGGTGCGCGGATACCGGGTCTCGAGCTCGCTCAGCGTCGTCTCCGCGATCAAGCGCGCTCTCACGTCCGCTTCGCGCAGATCGAGGTGAAACGAGCCGCTCGGATCATCGGGATAGAGGTCGACCCCGTGGCGCTTGTCGGTGGTCTCGAGGTGTACGGGCTGCTGGTAGCGCGCAGGCGCGACGCCCAGCAAACGCAGCGCCGCCTCGGCCAAGAGGAGTGAGATCACGGTGGATCCCAACACCAAGCCGAGGCGGGCGGCGCGCGTTCGCTGAGGTCGTTCGGAGGCAGCCAACGCGCGCGCAGGCTAGCAGCTACGACGTGCCCTCGAGCCCGCGCTTCGACTACATCGCGTAGAAGAACTCCTCGCGGACCACTTTGCCCGACGCGACGTGGAAGACCGCCACCTCGTCGAGCGTCATGCGCTTGTCGCTCGGCTTGTTGGTGATGTCGTACACGAAGCGCACGGCGAAGCGATCGTCGCCGTGCGGGTAGGGCCCGTGCACCTCCGCCGAGTGGACGGTGTGGTTCTCCGACCACCAAGCGCCCTTGGCCAACACGGCGGCCAGGCCCTTGGCGGTGCGATCGCCTCCGGGACGGGCGGCGGCCTCCACGCTCTCGATGTCCTCGGCGTAGAGGGTCTTGGCGGCTTCCTCGTTGCGACCCTCTTTGCAGAGGGCCACGAGCTTCTTTCCGATGTCGTTCGCGGTCGTGTCGCTCGCAGTCATGTCGTCGGGCTCCGTTGGGTGAAGGCCGACCCTAGGCGCCTGCGTGCGGGCCCGCCACGCAGCGCGCGATCATTGCTGCCAACGGTCTGTCAGGATTCTGGCAGGCGCTTCGGCGGAGGTGCTACCAGCGAGCGTGGCCTTCGATCCTGGCAGCCGCTCCCGCCTCACGCTGCGCGACAAGGAACGCTTCGGCGCCGAGACGCTCTTCGATCGGGTCGCGAGGGTCGTCTGCGACGCGGACTGCTTGCCACGCAAGGAGCTCTTCGAGGCGTGGGAGGTGGCGCGCCGGGTGCGCCGTCGCTTCCGAGGCGGTCGGGTCGTCGATCTGGCCGCGGGACACGGCCTCCTCGGGGCGCTCATGCTCTTGCTCGATGACACCTCGGCGCACGCGCTCGCGATCGACGTGACCACGCCGCTGAGCGCAGGTCGTCTCACGAGCGCGCTGACGACGGCCTGGCCTCGCTTGGAGGGGCGGCTCGTTCGCATCGAGGGCCGCATCGAGGAGGTCGCGATCGATTCCTCGGATCTGGTGGTGTCGGTGCACGCGTGTGGCGCGCTGACCGATCGGGTGCTCGATCGCGCGATCGCCGGTTCGGCGCGGGTGGCCGTGCTGCCGTGTTGTCACGCGCTCGATACCGGCGATGTCGGCGGCCTCGGCGGGTGGATGGATGGGCCGTTGGCAATCGATGCGACGCGCGCAGCGCGGCTTCGCGCGCAGGGCTACATCGTGCACACCCAGACGATCCCCGAGGCGATCACCCCGAAGAATCGGCTGCTCTTGGGGGAGCCTCCGCAGGGGTCTCGGGCACGAGCAGACTGAGCGCCCAGGCGAGCGCGAGCAGCGCCGTCGGCTGAGGTCGGCTGAGGATCGGGAGCGACTCCAGCGCTGGCTCGATGGTGCTGAGCACGAAGAGCCCGGAGACGACGGCGACGGAGACGCCCAACGCCGCTCGGATCCAGCGGAGCGAGCTCGAAGGCCAACGCAGGAGCGGACCGAGACCGTCCGCGAGGATCAGTAACGGGATCGCGTGGGTCAGGTAGCGCTCGTGCACCCCGGTCAACAGGAGCGCCATCGCCAGCTGGCTCAGGCCGGCGGACCGCACCAGCGCCCGATCTGCCGCGGGGTCCGTGGTCACTGGGTCGCGCAGCTCGCGCGCGGTGCGCAGCGCGAGGATCAGGAGCGCCGCGGCGAACGCGAGCCAGCCCCAGATTTGTGCGTCCATCCCCAACCACACCAGCGACGAGGAAGGAGCGCCGCCCCCCGCGAAAAGCGACCACAAGCTCGCCCCGCTCGCCACCACCAGCGCCCCGTGGCCCGAGCCGTGCGCGAGCACGAAGTGCAGGTGAGAGAAGTACCGGGCCTCGAGCACCAGGAAGGGATCGGCGAGCAGCAACAGAACGGGGGCGAGCGCGACCAACACCCAGTGCGATGGTCGCGCCCGCGAGCGCAGGCCCCACGCCATCAGCGCGGCGAGCGCGGGTACGGCGAAGAGCGTCAGCTGTTTGGTGAGCAGCGCGAGCATCAGGGTGCAGAGCGCGACGGTGAGGGCGAGGGCGTTCCCCGAGCGGCGGTAGGCGATCGCGCGCTCTGCGCAGAGGACCAAGAGCATCGTGCCCCACACATCGATCTGTCCGAAGTAGGCGCCGCCTGCCCAGGTGGAGGGCAAGAGATAGAGGACGACCGCGAGCGAGCGCGGCCGAGCGTGACCCAGCGCGTGGGCCAGTCGGGCGCTCGCGAGGATCAGCGCGACCTCGCCCAGCACCAGCGTGCTCTTCAGCACCAGGGTGTACGTGGTCAGATCCAGCGCATGTCCCAGGAGACGATCCACCAGGAGCGCGGGCCCGGTGACCAGCAGCACGCCGACGATGGGGTAGTTGATGCCGGGGCCGTCCCGATAGAAGTCCGGTCCGTCCTTCACCGCGAGATACCAGCGGTGAAAGAACTCGATGTCGCCCGCGTGCCCTCGATGCAGGTGAAAGCACGCGAGCGCGATCGGTAACGCGACCGCCAGAACGGCGAACGCACGCGCGCTGAGGCGCTCTTCTAGGGCCGAGGAGATCACGGGCGCCGCAAGCCTACGCTGCGAAGAGGCGCGGATCTCTCCCAGCGACTACGCTCGCGGCGCTTGTCGAGGTCTTCCCGCATCGCGGCTCGTGCCCTGCTCGTGCTCGCGTCGCTCGCGCTCTCCCTCGCGTGTGCCGAGGGGGTCTACCGCTGGCGCAGTGCCGCGAGCCCCGACGGCGGCGATGACGACTGGTATACCCGCTACCGCCAGATGAACGAGACCATCTACCAGCGCTCCAGCGATGCGGAGCTTCTGTACGAGCCGACGCCGAGCAGCTCGGTGGAGATGGAGTACGGACCTGCGGGCTTCAACGCACGCGGCTTGCGCGAAGCGGGCGAGACCTCTCTCACGCCGATAGAAGGTCGAAGGCGCGTGGTGGTGCTCGGGGACTCTTTGGTGTGGAGCGAGTACCTCGCCGTGCACGACGCCATCCCCACCCGCGCGGGTGAGGCGCTGGGCGCTGGGTACGAGGTCCTGAACGCCGGCGTGACCGGCTACGACACCACCCAGGAGGCTCGCTATTACGAGGTGGCGCTGCGGCCCCTGCGTCCCTCGGTGCTGGTGCTGGTGTTCTGCATGAACGACCTGATGATCATGAGCGGGCCTCATGGCCGCTTCGCCACCGACGAGGAGGAGGCCATCAAGGACGCGCAGGACGCGATGTTCGCCGAGCGGGCGCCGGTTCGGCGAGAGACCCTCGACGATGTGATCGACCGCCGCGAGCGGGAGAGCTCGTTTCGTTTGCTGGCGCGGGCGCTGGGGATCTGGGAGCGCTCTCGCTTCGAGTCCTCGTACATCGATGAGTACCTGATCCTCGCCGAGGACGAGGCGCGCTGGGAACGATTCGGTCATGCGCTGGCGCACCTCGGCGCGGCGCTTCGGGAGGATGGGGTGACGCCTGTGCTGGTGATCTCTCCGGTGCTCGAGCGATGGGATGACTACCGCTGGTCCGCGCTCCACACCCGGGTTCGGGCGGCGGCAGAAGCCGCGGGATTCACGGTCTCCGATCCGTTGGTGTCGTGGCGCACCGAGTACGACGCCGATCGCCTCCGGATGGGGACCGACAACCTGCACTACGGGCGTACTGGAGCCCGGGTGATGGGTGAGGCCATCGCCGACGCGGTACGGGAGGCGCGATGAGCGATCCCGTCGTGCGAGGAAAGGAAGCGGCGGCAGCGGAGGTGCTGGCTGCACCGGCCCGTGTGGCGCCTGCCGCGTCGCGCCTTCGGCAGAGCGGCGTCCTTCGTGCGCTCGTGGCCTATGGGTTCGCGGGCCTCTTGTTCACCTTCGAGCATCCCATCGCCAGCGCGGTGGCCGGTTCACTAGGCACCCTCACGCTGGTGCTCGCGCTCGTCTCGCCCACGGGTGGGTATCTGCGTCTACAGCGGGCAGTCGAGAAACTCGGTGAGCTGGTCGGGGGTCTCTTGACCTGGCTCTTGCTCGCGCCGGTCTTCTATCTCTTCCTCGCACCCTTCGGTCGCTTGGCTCGGCGGGGCAAAGGGGACAGGTTGGGTCGCCGCTTCGATCGCGCCGCGGGCAGCTACTGGAGCGTGCGGCCCGAGCGAGACGCGGAGTCGACCAAGGCCGCGCTGGAGAGGCCCTACTGATGCGGATCTTGGGTATCTCGTGCTGGTACCACGACGCGGCCGCGTGCCTCATCGAGGACGGTCGCATCGTCGCCGCCGCGCAAGAGGAGCGCTTCACCCGCATCAAGCACGACGAGGCGTTCCCGGTGAACGCGGTCCGCTACTGCCTCGCGGAGGCGGGCACCAAAGAACTCGACGCCGTCGCCTTCTACGACAAACCCATCCTCAAGCTGCACCGCATCCTCGAGACCAGCCTCGCTACGGCGCCGCGGGGGTTCGGGGTGTTCGCGCGCGCCTTGCCGCTCTGGCTCAAGGACAAACTGTGGATCGAGCCGGAGATCCGCGCGGGGTTGGCGAAGCTCGGCGTTCCGGGGACACCGAGGATGTGCTTTCCCGAGCACCACTTCTCGCACGCGGCGAGCGCGTTCTTCCCATCTCCATTCGCGGAAGCTGCCGTGCTCACGCTCGACGGCGTCGGCGAGTGGGCCACGGCGAGCATCGGTGTCGGCGAGGGCAACCAGCTCCGGTTGATCGAAGAGCAGCGATTCCCGCACTCGCTCGGCCTGCTCTACAGCGCGTTCACCTACTTCACCGGGTTCAAGGTCAACAGCGGCGAGTACAAGCTGATGGGCTTGGCGCCCTACGGCGAGGGCAAGTACACCAAGGTGATCCTCGACCGCCTGATGGATCTGAAAGAGGACGGGAGCTTCCGGCTCGATCTCGACTACTTCGGGTATCTCGATGATGTGGTGATGACGAATGCCCGGTTCGCCGAGCTCTTCGGGGGACCGGCGCGCAAAGCAGAAGGGCGCATCACCAAGCGGGAGATGGATCTGGCCAAGTCGATCCAGGAGGTCACCGAGGAGACCGTCCTGCGCACGGCGCGGCACGCGCGGAAGATCACCGGCAAGAAGGTCGCGTGCATGGCGGGCGGCGTCGCCTTGAACTGCGTCGCCAACGGGCACCTGTTGCGCGCGGGCATCTTCGAGGACCTGTGGATACAGCCCGCAGCGGGCGACGCGGGCGGTGCGGTCGGCGCCGCCTATGCCGTGTGGCACGGGCTCTTCGACGGGGCGCGGACGGCCGACGGTAAGCACGACCGCATGCAGGGCGCGTATCTCGGGCCCGAGTTTTCGGATGCGCAAGTTCAATCGCTCCTGGACGCGCGGGGCTGGCCCTATCAGCGCTTCGACGACGACGCGGCGTGGGCCGAGCACCTGGGTAACGCCCTCGCGCAACAGAAGGTCGTCGGCTTGCTCCAAGGCCGCATGGAGCTGGGACCGCGCTCGCTCGGCAACCGATCCATCCTCGGGGACCCTCGCTCGTCCTCGATGCAGTCGGTGATGAACCTGAAGATCAAACAGCGCGAGAGCTTCCGCCCGTTTGCGCCCAGCGTGCTCGAGGAGAAGTGCGCCGACTACTTCGAGCTGGATCGGGCCTCGCCCTACATGCTGCTGGTCGCCGACGTGAAGAAGGAGCGGCGCGTGGCTGGCAGCGAGGAGCGAAGCGGCGATCTCCTCGAGTGGGTCAACCGGGTGCGCAGCGACGTCCCGGCGATCACGCACGTCGATCACAGCGCGCGCATCCAGACCGTCAGCAAGACGACCAACCCGCGCTACCACGCGCTCCTCTCGGCGTTCGAGGCCGAGACGGGCTGCGGGATGCTGATCAACACCAGCTTCAACGTCCGCGGCGAGCCCATCGTATGTACTCCGGAGGATGCCTACCGCTGCTTCATGGGGACGGAGATGGACGTGCTCTCGCTGGGACCGTTCGTACTGCGCGCGGAGGCGCAGCCAGGCTTCGCGGACCGCGCCTCGTTCAAGCGCACCTTCGCCGCCGACTGATCCGCCCGCCGACGGATCCGCTATGCTCTGCCCGCGATGAATCGGCTCGGGTATGTAGGTACGCTCGCCAAGCACCTCTGGGGCTTTGCCGCGGAGAACAAGATCTACTGGATGATCCCGCTTCTGGTGGTGCTCGCGCTCTTGGTGTTGGTGATCTTCACCGGCCAGGCCTCGACGCCGTTCATCTACTCGCTGTGGTGAGCGTCTCGCCCCGTGGGCGCGCGCTCGATCGCTGGCTGCTGAGTACGGTGATCGTTTGGGCCAGCCTGCTCGCGATCAACAATTCTCTGCCCTACCTCGGCCTGCGCGATGACTCCTGTCAGACGATGTTCTGCGACATGGAGTGGGGCCGAGACTGGAACACCCACTATTTCATCCCTCAGCACGCGGTCTCCGATGTGTGGGCCAGTCTGGATGTGAGCGACGTCGACATCGCGCCGCCGCCGACCTCGCGTCGGGATCAGGCGCTAGCGCGCTGGCTCACCGAGCCCGGGCGGGTCCGCAACACCGAGGCTGTGCGCGTCGGGCTCTGGCAGCTCTGCGGGTCGGGACACCGAGTCGCGCTGTCCGTTCGGCGCGCCGACGGCGAGCACGCGTTCGTTCATCAGGAGGACGCGTGCGCGGTGGACGCGCTCTCCGCGCCCCACCTCTGGGTGCCGGTACGGCTGTACGCCCCGGACGAGCCCGTGAGAGCGCGCCGCTAGCGATGGGCCGTATCCCCATCGCCGACGTGCGTCTGCGCTGGTATCTGGCGCTGCTCGTGCCGTGCTTCGTCGGTCACGTCCTACAGATGATCTCGGAGGACGAGCCCTGGGCCGAGTGGGCCTGGGAGCACGCGCTGGTGAACGCGGGCTGGCACCTACTCTTGCCGGACTGGGTCCCGTGGGTGGTGACGGCGGCCTTGGGCGGCGCCGTCCTCGGCCTAGCGGTCGCCGTCCTTCGACAGAACAACGAGCGGACCGCGTTCCTGATGGTCGCCGTGCTCTACGCGGCCCATTACGTCACCTATCCATGGCGCATCCGTAACCACATGACGACCATGCTGGGCGGGCTCGGTGTCGTGGCCCTGGTGTGGGGGATGGCGTGGGCGCGCGTCGCGCTGCGGGTGGGGTTCAGCGAGGCTCGACGCGTCGATGCGGCGGCGGTGCGGGGCTTGGCGGTCGTGATCGCGACCCAGTACTTCTCCGCAGGTCTGCACAAGATGAACACCGGGTTCCTCGACCCGTCGATCGACGGCACTAGCAGCGCCATCGGGGGACTCACGGCGTTCTGGGTGTACGGCGATCTGGGCAGCATGCCGCCCATCTGGGCACGGTACGCCGCCACCTACGGCACGGTGCTGATCGAGATGGGCGCACCCTTGCTCGCGCTGCTCCTTCCCCGGATCGCACCGGTGGCCATCGCCGTGCTCATGGCGTTCCACTTCCCCCAGATCGCGGTCATGAACGTCTCGGACTACCCGATGATCGCGAGCGGATTCTATGTGGGCCTGTTGTCGCGGGGAGACGCCCACCGCATCGCGCGATGCCTGGAACCCTCTCACTGGACCGTGGGCGGCGCGAGCATCGGTGTCGCGATGCAGCTGTGGTTCATGCCCTATTGGGGCGGACTCATGGTCTTCGGGATCTTCGTGATGTCGCTCTGGGGTTGGGCGCTGGGCGCGATGGCGCACGCACGCTTCAAGGCAGCGCGTGGCCCAGGAGCTGCTCCATCGTCTGCCCCTCACAGCTCGCCGACGGACTGACGAAGTGATCGCCGCTGGCCGGCACGTAGCAGCACCGGCCACTACGGAGAGCGTCAGGAGAGAGGCGAGCGCGCAGCGGGACTTCATCGGCCCCACTCTACACGGGCCGGCTCAGCTCGATGCCGCGTGGTTCGGCAGGTCGAGCGTGGCCTCGGCGCCGCCGCCCTCGGCATTCTTCAGAGTGAGCTCGCCGCCGTGTTGGCGGGCCAGGCCTCGCGCGACGACCAGGCCCAGACCCGTGCCTTGCGCTTTGGTGGTCATGCCGGCGGTGAAGAGCTTGCCTTCCATCTCCCCGGCTATCCCCTTGCCATGGTCGCGGACCCGCAGCGTCGCGCCGTCGACCGCTCGGCGCACCCTCAGGCTCACGGCCTGCCCTCGCTCGGACACGTCGATCGCGTTCTGGAGGAGGTTGATGATCACTTGTCGAACCTTGCGGGGATCGCACTGGATGATGGCGTCGTCGCCTTGCACCTCGATGCGGATCCCTCGCTCGGCCGCGAGACCCTCGTGCAGCGCAACGACGTCGTCGGTGAGCTCGCGGAGATCCACCGAATCGATCGCGAGGGGTACCAGCGGCCGTGAGTACGTGAGGAACTCATCGAGGATCGACTGCATCCGATCGACCTCCCGCCTCAGCACCTCCATCCGCTCGGCGGGCACCCCCGTCAGATCACGGCGCACCAGCGAGGTGAGCCCCTTGATACTCGCCAGCGGGTTCTTGAGCTCGTGCGCGATCTGCCCCGAGAGGCTGTGAATCACCTGCACTGTCTCGGCGTGTTGCGCGCGCGCGGCCTCGCGATCGTCAGCCAGCTCGGCCCCCAGATCGCCTATCACGGACCGGAGATACCGGCCCAGCAGGAACGCGACGAGGAGCACGAGGGAGGCGACCGCGGCCACCACGTAGGGACCGAACCCCGGTGTGCCTGCGACCTCGAAGACGCCCGCGTACACCGGCACCCGCAGCTCGGGCAACAGCCCTGCCGCGTGGATCCACGCGAAGAGCCACACCGCCGGCAGTTGCACGCCCAACACCAACGCAGCGGCTTCCCGCGCCGAGAGCAGCACGCTCGCGACCAGCGCCATCAGCACCACGACGGGCAAGAGGGGTCCGCCCACGCCGCCCGCGGCGAAGACCACCATCAGCTGCAGCACCCCCATCGCGGCGACGTTGGCGAAGAGGCGCGCATCACTCGGGTCGTCTCGCTTGCGCTCGATGAGCGTGAGGGCGACCAGCGCCGTCAGCGTGCCGCCGAAGAGCACGAGGCGCAGCGGCGTGGGGGACAGCGATGCGAACGTGAGCGCGACGAGCGCGACGACCGGCGCGGCCCACACCCGCATGCCGATCATTCGGTTCAGCGCACGGCGCCTCAAGAGATCGGCGAACGCGTTCGAGGACGGGGCGGACACGCGGCGACGCTCAGCAAGGGGCAGGCCACCGGCGAGCGTCGCACGTTTGCGTGTCGTCGAGCGCGGTGGTGTCCGAGAGTCCGGACGAGGCGTTCGGAGACCCGTACGCGGTCGCGTCGATCTGGCCGTGAACGCAGGGCGATCACGACGTTGCTAGCCGGCACGCAGGTTGCGAAGCGCCGGGACATGCGCCGCGTCGTGGTCTTCGTCACCGTCCTCTCGATCCTGCTCACCATCGCGCTCGCGATGCGCATCCGCGCCCAAGAGACTGCGAGCAACGGGCCCGCGGGTGGCTCGGGGATCATCGAGGGGGAGGCCGTCGATCACGCCTCGCGCCTCAGCGGACGCATCACGCGCGTCGCGGTCGAAGATGGCGCGACGGTCGCGCTGGGGGATCTCTTGGTCGAACTCGACTGCGCCGAGCCCAACGCGCGCCTGGCCGAGGCGACGGCGCGCCTGGCTGCTGCAGAGGCACAGCTCGAAGGGGCGCGCGCCCAGATCGAGATCGCGCGCCGAGCGCGTGGCGCGGCGTCGAGCGCCGCGCGGGCCGGCGTGGCGAGCGCGTCCGTCGCGGAGACGGGTGCTGCGGCGGCAGCCCGTGAGTCGGAGCGCGCCGCGGGCATGGGCGAGTACGTGAGTGCGCAGCGTCGCGACGCCCTGGCCGACAGCGCGACCTCCGCGGCGCTGGCCCGTGAAGCGGCGGTCTCGAGCAGCCGGGCCTCCCGGGCGAACGCGTCGGTCGCCGCAGCGCAGATCCTCTTGGCCGAGGCCAACGCCCGCGCAGCCGAGGAAAGTGTCGGCGCCGTCCGAGCGCTGCGCGATCTCGTCGCGGTCTCCGTCTCGGAGTGCGAGGTGCATGCGGCCCACGCGGGCATCGTCGAGACCATCTACTTCGAGGCGGGTGAGGTGGTGGCGCCGGGCGCGACATTGGTGCGGGTCGTCGACCTCTCGTCGGTCACCGCGACGTTCTATCTGCCCAACGCCGAGCTCGGCGCGGTCTCCTCGGGCAGCACCGCCACCGTCACCGCCGATGCGTTCGCTGGCCGGACCTTCGAGGCGACGGTGCTGACCATCTCGACCGAAGCGGAGTTCACCCCGCGCACCATCCAGACCCGGAGTGACAGAGATCGGCTGGTCTATCCGGTGGAGGTCCGTATCCCCAACCCCGAGGGGCTCTTGCGACCGGGGATGCCGGTCGAGGTCGCCATCGGCGCAAGCGCGGCGGGAGGCGAGCGGTGAGCGCCCAGCCAGAGACGGCCGCACGTACCGAGCACGCGGTCGAGGTGAGCGCGCTCGTCCGCGACTTCTCCGCTGGACGTCGTAAGCCCCCCGTTCATGCGGTGCGGGGGCTCTCGCTCCAAGTGCACAAAGGCGAGATCTTCGGGCTGGTCGGTCCCGACGGTGCGGGCAAGACCACCACCCTGCGGATGATCGCCGGGCTCATCACCCCGACGTCTGGGACCGTGCGGGTGCTGGGCGTCGATCCCTTCGCGCGCGGCGGTCACCAAGTGCGCCACGTGCTGGGGTTGGTGCCGCAGGACCAGAGCCTCTATGGCGACCTCTCGGTGGCCGAGAACCTCGCGTTCTTCGGCGAGCTCTTCGGGCTGAGTCGCAAGCTCTTCGCCGAGCGCCGCGCGCGACTGCTCGAGATCACCCGCCTCGGGGACTTCACCGAGCGCCGCGCCCAGCAGCTCTCGGGCGGCATGTACAAGAAGCTCTCGGTGGCGTGCGCGCTCTTGCATCAGCCCGAGGTGCTCCTCTTGGATGAGCCGACGAATGGTGTGGATCCGGTCTCGCGGCGCGAGCTCTGGCAGCTCCTCTACGAGCTGGCCGGGCGTGGCATGACCGTAGTGGTCTCGACGCCGTACATGGATGAAGCGGTGCGCTGTCACCGGGTCACGCTCCTCAGCGAAGGCCAGGTGTTGCGCGAGGGCGAGCCGAACGCGCTGGCTCGAGGTTTCGATGGGCTGGTCGCCGAGATCGTCGGCGGCGATCGAGAGCGCATTCACCAGGCGCTGGCTTCGATCGGTGAAGGCCTGCTCGCCAGCTCGCCCGCGGGGGTGCGCTTGCGGGTGGTGGCCGAGCGCAGCCTCGAGCCTCGGCTTCGCGAACTCGCAGTCTCTGAAGGTGCCGAGTTGGTCTCCGCCGCGCCCGACTTCGAAGATCTCTTCTTGGCGGAGCTCGAGCGCGCCCGAGCGCGCTCTGCCCAACAGACCGGCAAGGCCGCATGAGCGAGCGGGACCACGTCATCGAGGTGAGCCACCTCGAGCGCACCTTCGGCGCGTTTCGTGCCGTCGACGACGTGTCGTTCCACGTCGAGCGCGGCGAGATCTTCGGATACCTGGGCGCGAATGGGGCCGGCAAGTCGACCACCATTCGCATGCTGTCCGGGCTGCTCGCGCCCTCGGGGGGCAAGGCCATCGTCGCGGGCTTCGACGTGGGCAAGGAGCCCGACGAGGTGAAGGCCTCGATTGGTTACATGTCCCAGAAGTTCTCTCTCTACACCGATCTCACTGTATCCCAGAACTTCGACTTCTTCGGCGGGATCTATGGCCTGCCCCGCAAAGAGGTGAAGCGGCGGATCGCCGAGCTCTCCGAGTCGCTCGATCTAAAACCCCTGCTCGGGGAGATCACGGGATCGCTCGGGGGTGGTCTTCGCCAGCGCGTGGCGCTCGCGAGCGCGCTCCTGCATCAGCCGGAGATCGTGTTTCTCGATGAGCCCACCGCGGGCGTCGATCCGGTCTCGCGACGTTCGTTCTGGGCGCTGATTCGAGGCTTGGCGAGCGCGGGGACCACGGTCTTCGTGACCACCCACTACATGGATGAGGCAGAGTACTGCGCGCGGATCGGGATGATGGTCGCGGGACGTCTGGTGGCGCTCGATACCCCGGCGGCCTTGAAGAAGACGTGGGTGCCCGGGCGCATGCTGGCTGTCGCGGCCGAAGGCGAACCCGACAAGACCAAGGCGGCCGCCGCGCTGCGCCAGACCGAAGCGCAGATGAAGGCGCTGCCCGGGGTCATCTCGGTGGAGGCGTTCGGCGCCGGCCTACATGTCCGCTTCCACGACGGTGAGGTGAGCGAAGCGCAGCTGCGTCAGGCCGCCGAAACCTCGGAGATTGCGGTCGATCTCCGCCCGGTCGAGGCGACCCTCGAGCACGTCTTTCTCGCGGCCGCCGACGCGGGCTCCGAAGCGAGGATCCGTAAAGACCAAGGCTTTGGTGAGAGCGCTACGAGCAACTCGAGCAACGAGGCCACGCCATGAGTGCGCCGGCCGCGTCGCTCCGCCGCATCCTGGCGATCGCCCACAAGGAGGTACTCCACGTGGTGCGCGATCCGCGCTCGCTCTATCTGGCGCTGGGGATGCCGGTGGTGCTGCTCATTCTGTTCGGATTCGGTGTCAGCTTCGACATGGATCACCTGCCCTTGGCGGTGCTCGACGAGGACGGTAGCGACGCCAGCCGCTCGTTCGCGGCGCACGTGTTTGCCTCGGGCGAGCTCGAGCGGGTCGAGGTCGAGGGGCTGGATGCAGCGCACAGCACGCTGGCGTTCGAGCGCCGCGAGGCCATCGGTGTCCTCATCATCCCTCGCGGCTTCGCCGACGATCTCTCTCGCGGTCGGGCGCTCTCGGTGCAGCTTCTGCTCGACGGAGTCGATCCCAACACGGCGGTCCAAGCGCTGGGCAAGGCCGAGACGCTGGTGCGCTCCGCGGGCCTCTCGGTGTTGCGGGAGCGGACGGGCGCTTCGAATCCTATCGTGCTTCCCATCGAGACCCGGGTGCGCACCTGGTTCAACCCTCAGGCGCGCTCAGCGCTCTTCATCGTCCCCGGATTGGCCGCCTACATCCTGGCGTTGGTCTCGGTGCTGCTCACATCGCTCACCCTGGCGCGGGAGATGGAGCAGGGTTCGATGCAGCAACTCTTTGCGACGCCGGTCGCTCGACCCGAGATCGTGATGGGCAAGCTTCTGCCGTACCTGGGGCTGGGCGCGGTCGCGGTCCTCTTGGTGTTGACCGCAGGCGCCTGGATCTTCGACGTTCCCTTCCGGGGTGACTGGGTGGCGCTGAGTGTCGCGTCGCTGATCTTCCTGATTGGCATGCTGGGCCAGGGTCTCTTGGTGTCGATCGTCGCCCGTACCCAGATGGTGGCGACCCAGCTGGCGACCATGACCTCGATGCTTCCGTCGCTGTTGCTCTCGGGCTTTCTCTTCCCCATCGAGAACATGCCCCTTCCACTCCGGGTGCTCTCGAACATCGTGCCGGCTCGCTACTACATTCACGCCCTGCGCGGGATCCTCCTGCGGGGCAACGGATTCCCCGAGATAGGCGGCGATCTCTCGGCCCTCACGATCTTCGCCGTGGTGGTGTTGGCCCTCGGCACCGCCCGCTTCCCGAGGACGTTGGCATGACGGTGGCCCGCACCAAGCGACGGCGTCGCAGTACGTTCTTGACCCCGCTCCTGGCGGTGGCCCGTAAAGAGGTCATTCAGACCAGCCGAGATCCTCGGATGATGGCGCTCCTCGTCGTCGCGCCTGCGCTCCAGCTCTACGTGCTGGGCAACGCGGCGGATCTAGACGTGGATCACGTACCCAGCGTGGTGGTGGACAGGGACCACACCGCGAGCTCGCGGGCGCATCTGCAGGCGCTCTTCGCGGACGGCACGCTGATCGAGACGGCGGCGACCAACGATCCCGACGAGGCCGGGAGACGGTTGACCGCCGGCGAAGCATCCGTCGCGATCATCGTCGCGGAGGGCTTCGAGCGCGATCTGATGCGGGGCCGCGAGCCCGCACGGGTGCAGGCGCTGGTCGATGGCAGTGACCCCAACCGGAGTGCCGTCGCGGCCTCCGCAGTGGGCCGCTATTTCACCGAGGCAGCGCAAGACGAGGCGCGAAGTCGGCTCTCCCGTGCTGGCCTGGCAGCGCCGCGCCTTCCGACCGTCGTCGGGCTCGCCCCGCGGGTGCTCTACAACCCGCACCTCGAGACGGCGGTGAACCTGGTGCCGGGGATCGCCACCATGCTGCTCCTGATCGTCACCACCATCGTGACCGCGATGGGGCTGACCCGAGAGCGGGAGAGCGGGACCCTCGAGCAGGTGCTGGTGACCCCGGTGCGTCCCATGGTGTTGATCCTGGGCAAGATGATCCCGTTCGCGGTCATCGGGCTCTTCGACTTTTTGCTCGCGATCACGGTGGGCGCCTATGCCTTCGACGTCCCCGTGCGGGGGAGCCTGCTCCTGCTCTTTGGGGCCACTGCACTCTATCTGGTGACCACCCTTTCGGCGGGCCTCTTGATCTCGACCGTGAGCCGGACCCAGCAGCAGGCGTTCTTGGGGGGCTTCATGTTCATGCTCCCCGGTGCCCTCTTGAGCGGGATCATGACGCCGGTGCACAGCATGCCGACCTGGCTGCAGCCACTCACCCTCATCAACCCACTACGGCACTACGCGGACTTGCTGCGTGCGGTGCTGTTGCGCGCGGCGGGGGTGACGGATGTGATGCCGCAGCTCTTGATCCTCGCTGGCTTCGGTGTCGCCTTGGCGGCCTTGGCCACCCTGCGTTTCCAGAAGACCACGGAGTGATCGTATGCGTCTGTCACACCTCTCGATTCCCATGTTTTGCCTCGGCGTCGCGTGGCTGACGCCCCACATCGCGGTCGCGCAGGCGGACGCGGTTTCAGCGAGCACCACCCGCTTCGATCTCTCCGCGCGCCTCGGCGAGGGCGAGCGCGCGCTCGACGCACGTGACGTGGTGCGCATGGCGGTGGAGCACTCTCCGCGCGTCGAGATCACCCGGGTGTCCATCGCGGCGGCCGAGGCGGGCGTGAGACGTGCGACGGCCGCGCTGGTGCCGCGCCTCGATCTGACCGCGCGCTACGCCCACATCGACGGCTTCCCCGACGGGAGGATTGGCGGCGGCGACCCCGCCGCGCTCGACGCGGCCCGGGCGTTGGCGATGACGGTCAGCGATCCTTCGGCGCGCGCGCTCTTCTTGGGGACCATCGACGCGCAAGCCGCCGGGACCATCATCCGTATTCCGCGGGATCAGTTTGGGTTCGCCGCGCGCCTCAGCGTGCCCCTCAGCGACATCTTGTTGGCGGTACTCCCCGCGCTGCATGGCGCCGAGGCCCGGGTGCGGGCGGAGGAGCTGCGCGCGGATGCCACACGACGCGACATCGAGCTCGCGGCGCTCGAGGCCTACTACCGGTATGCCGAAGCGCGCGGGGTGCTTGCGGTCGCCACCGAGGCCCGGGACCGGGTGGCGGAGCGCGTCGACATGGTGAGCGCGCTCTTGCGCGGCGGCTATCTGACGCCCCCGGATCAATCCGCGATCGAGGCCGCGCTGGCGCAGGCGAACGAGGGGATGGCGCGGGCCGAGGGCGCGGTCGCGCTCGCCCGGGTGGCATTGGGAGTCGCGATAGGTGACCGCGATCGCGCGCTTTGGGCAGTCGAGTCAGCATTGGTATCGCTCGGTGTGCCGTCGGGGAGCATCGAGGAGCTGGAGGAGCGCGCCATCGCCGATCGCCCGGAGCTCGCCGCACTTCGCGAGTCGATCCGCGCGCAGCGAGAGGTGCGGACTGCCACCGAGGCCGGAGGCTATCCCCACATCGGGCTCTATCTCGCGGGCGACATCTCCAATCCCAGCCCGCGCATCATCCCGCCGCGCGACGAGTTCACCCCCACCTGGGAAGTGGGCGCGACGTTCAGCTGGTCGCCCAACGATCTAGCGACCTCGATCGTTGCGACCGAGGAGATCGACGCGAGTGTGGCCCGTGCCGAAGCGGAGGGATTGCTCATCGAGGATCAAGTTCGCCTGGAGCTGCGGCAAGCCTACGAAGGAGCGAACGCCGCGCGCGCTGCGCTCGAGGCGGTGACCATCACCCTGTCGAGCGCAGAGATCGCGTACGAGGCCCGTCGCGCCCAACTCGCCGGGGGTGAGGGGCTGCTCGATGATCTCGAGGCCGCCGATCTCCGGGTGACCGACGCGCGTCTCAGCGAGCTGCGCGCGCGCCTCGAGCTGGGGGTCGCCGAGGCCCGCCTGCGCCACGCGGTCGGCGCCAGCCTGCTCGAGTGACCGTTCCGAGTGAGCAGTCTCCCAGTCGTCGTCACGCAAGCGACACACGACGGCCACGCCAGGGATCCAGGTCGGCAGCCACGCTCTGCGCCTATGCAGCGCACCGTCTTCTTTGGCTCGGCTCTCTTGATGCTCGCGGCGTTCGGGTGCGAAACCACTGGGAGGGTGGTGGACGACACCGGCGTCCTCACGGATGACGCGCCCGGTCGCGACGCCCCGTTGCCCATGCCCACTTCGCTCACCTACACCCCCGAGGGCTGCGGATACGAAGTCACCAGCCCGCAGGTGCTGGACGTCGAGATGGGCGCGGACGTATTCGGCGCGGCCGCTGATCCCGGTCACATCCATGTGAGCTTCGTGGGCCCCTCGCACACCAGCTTCGCCGTGAACTGGCACACCGACAACGACACCCACGCCTCCAGCCTCTTGATTGGTACGGATCAGGCCCTGCTCGATGCGGCGGATGACGCGGTCACGGGCGTCACTCGGTCGGAGGGGCACTTCATGCGCTTCTCCTCGGACCCCCGCGGACGCAACGCCGAGACCGTGCACGAGGTCCACGTCTGCGGCCTGACACCGAGCACCACCTACTACTACCGAGTGGGCGGCGCCGGTCACTGGAGTCGCTCCATCGAGATCGTCACCGCGCCCGCGCCCGGATCGGTCGAGCCCTTCATGTTCGGGGTGACCGGCGACAGCCGCGGCAACGAGGAGGACTCGTGGACCATCAGCCAGCGGCGCCTCCGCGATCGCGGCATCGACTTCGAGCTCTTCAGCGGTGACGCGGTCGTGCTCGGGACCCTGCAGCCCCAGTGGAACGATTTCTTCTCCGCCCGAGTGACCGACTTCGCGGTCGAGGACCTCATCGCCAGCCGTCCCCTGATGATGGCGAACGGCAACCACGACGCGCTCGCGGTGAACTACCTGGCGCAGTTCGCGTTCCCCCAAGAGATGACGCCCGGTGAGATAGGTCAGGGCGAAGAGTGGTATTCGTTCGACTACGCCAATGCCCACTTCGTGTTCTTGAACGACACCGTCGAGGACAGCGGCGTGCTCGGGAACGAAGAGGCGAATTGGCTGCGCGCGGATCTGGGCGCCGTGAACCGCACGACCACTCCGTGGATCTTCGTGGTGCATCACCGTCCGCTCTACACCTGCCAGAGCACCCACTCGCCCGACACTTCGTTGCGCGCCAACTGGCAGCCCATCTTCGACGAGTTCCACGTCGACTTCGTCCTCGCTGGCCACAACCACGTCTACGAGCGCTCCGCGCCAATCTTCGGCATCGAAGGCGGACAGGGGATGGTCGCCTCCGAGGACCCCTCGACCGGCGGCCCCCGCATCACCGACGGTGTGCCCTCGGGGACCGTGTACATGGTCGCCGCGGGCGTCGGCGCGCCGCTCTACCCCGTCGAGACGAGCTGCCCCACCTCGCGTGAAGGTACCTCGACCCGCAACTACGTGGTGTTCGAGATCGAGGGTCGGAGTCTGCACATGACCGCGTACGACGCGCTGACGGACGACGTGCTCGACGAACTCGAGTACATCAAGTAGCCATGCTCCGCGCAGACACCGAGCTACGGGCGCATCGCGGGTCGGGACGGGAGCGGGCCTTTCTGCTGATCGCCACGACGCTACTCGCTGCGGTCGGCGTGATCTCGGTCGCGAAGCGTGGCGATGCCCAGGATACCCCGGAGGCGTTGACCCACGCGATGTCCGATACAGTCCCATCCGAGGGGGGACCCGCTCCCGACGAGGCGGACGCTGCGACTCCGCTCGAGGACGCCTATCGCCGTGCCGCCGAGCTGGAGCGGTCGGGCGAGCCGAGCGCCACGCTCGAGGCCTGGCGCGACGTGATCGCCCTGGGCCCGGGCACCCGGATGGCGGCGCGTGCGCACCGGCGGGTGAGCTGGCTCGAGGAGCGCTCGGAGGGCGGGTTTGCACCACTCAATGCCCTGCTCGCTTTCCGTGCCAGCGACGCGCCGGATCTGGAGACGTTCAGCGCACGCGTCGAGACGATGCCCGCCGGTCGTGTGCGGGTCGAGTCTCGCCTCTTGCTCGCCCAAGCATGGGGCCGAGCGGGCGACACCGATCGCGCCGCCGCGATGTACCGCGCAGTGGTGGGCGAACCCGAGGTGCACGACGACGAATCGCGCCTGGCGCGTGACGAGCTCGCGGGCGTCCTGGCGGCGAGCGGCGATCTGGGCGGGGCGCTCCACGAGCTCGAGAGCGCCGGCATGACCGACAGCGCGCGTCACGGCGTGCTCCTCCGTGCGGCGCGCCGCACCGTGCTGGAGCCGGTGGCGTGGGCGGTGATCGCACTGTTCGTCGTCTTGGTGTTGGCGGGGATCAAGCGGGTGCGGGGAGTCGCGCGCGCGGTGGCGGCCCTCGGTGATCCCGCGACCCTCGCCGCGGTGGGCATCGTCGCGCTCGGTCCCTACCTCATCGCGCGTGCCACCGGCGATGAAGCGACCTTCGCGTTCTTGGTGCTGGGTGGGGCGAACGCACTCGGCCTCCTGCTCGCGTTCGCAGCGCGCGCCGCATTTCCTTCCGCGCCCTCGCCGGCGCGTCGCGCGCTGTCGGTGACGGCCGTGCTCGCAGCGCTCGGCGCGGGCTACCTTGCGGCGCTCTACCACGCACAGTCGCTGCCCTTCGCATGATAATCGCCGGCAAGCGCCCTGGCGCGCGTACACCCACCTCGGGGGTGGTCATCGAGATGCTCTATCTCTGCGCTGTCGGCCTCAGCGCGGGCATCGCCGCGTGGGCGACCGGGGCGTCCTCGCCCTCGCCCAGGGCGCCGAGCAGCAAGAGAAACAGCCAACCTCCGCGCCACGAGTCGAAGTGAGCGAGCCCAGCGCCGAGACCCCGGAGCCCGGGCGCCTTCCCTCCCCCGACGCTCAGCCGCTCACGCCGCGTCTGGCCTTGGCGTCGCTGGTGTTCGCCGCGGCAGGCCCCGGGACCTATGCCCTCCTTCGAGCATGGGTGTATGTCCGGGGCGGCGGCGGTGGCCTGGTGTTGCTCCTCCGGCAGCAGACCGTCGCATACTTTCAGGCGCTCGCGGTGAGCGCTTTCGTGGGATTGGCGCTCGCAGCGGCCGCCCTCGCGCTCGCTCGCCACCCCGACGAGACGGCACGCCTAGAGCGTGTGCTGGCACGAACCATGATCCCGGTGTTGCTCGCGGCCGGACTCGGGTACTTTCTCCTGCCCTGACGCACCAGGCAACGCCGTACCAAGGACTCGCGTGTCCCTACCGCTCCTCGAGCATCTGCATGGTCACCTCGGCGTACTCGCCGTGGCCCTCTTGTTTCATCCTGCGATCCTGCTCTGGCAGGGTCAGCCGCTGAGCCGGGGCGGGCGCTGGGCTATCTACGCGACCTTGGCGATGATCACGTGTGCGTTCGTGTTGGGTCTCTGGATCTACCCACCCTATCGCGATCTGGTTCGACACGATCTCACGTTGATGAACCCAGAGGCCGCGCTGCTATTCGAGACCAAAGAGCACTTGGCGTGGGGGGCGCTCGCCGCCGCGCTGGGTGGTAGTCTCGCGGCGCTCTTGGCCCCACGCACTGCGGTGGGCATTCGCCGCATCGCGGCCCGTGCCTTCGCGTGCGCTGCGCTATTGGGGCTGGCCGTAGGTCTGCTCGGTATCCACATTGCTTCCATTCACACGTTCTCTTGAGAGGCCTCTCGACATGACCATCTCTCGTCGTAATCTCCTCCGCGGGGGAAGCACCCTCGTCGCGCTCACCACCCTGGGCTGCGAGACGAGCAGTCCCCTAGACGCCGGACTCGAGGACACCAGCACTCCGCCGCGCGATACCCCGGCGCCCGAGCCCGATGTCCGGGAGCAGCCCGACGCGGGGCCTCCGCTCACGGGACCCTTTCAGCACGGCGTGGCCAGCGGCGATCCCTTCCCTGACAGCGTGGTGCTCTGGACCCGCATCTCCGAAGCGAGCGCCGCCGTGAGCGTGGACTACGAGGTCGCCGAGGATCCCGCCTTTGCCTCGATCGTCGCGACGGGCAGCGTCAGCACCGATGCGAGCCGCGACTACACGGTGAAGGTCATCGCCGAGGGCTTGGCGTCGGCGACCAGCTATTACTACCGATTCGTGGCCGCGGGCGAGACCTCGACGATCGGCCGCACCCGTACCGCGCCCGAGGGCGACGTGTCGCGGCTGCGCTTCGCGGTCGCCTCGTGTTCGAGCTTGGCGCATGGGTACTTTCACGGATACCGACGGATCGCCGAGCGCGCCGATCTGGACGCCGTGATTCATCTCGGCGACTACATCTACGAGTACGGCACCGGGCAGTACGGGCGCATCCGGAGCTACCAGCCGGACCACGAGATTCGCTCGCTCGAGGACTACCGCATACGCTACGCGCAGTACCGGGGAGATGCGGATCTGCGCGAGGCCCACCGTCAGCATCCGTTCATCACCACCTGGGACGATCACGAGAGCGCAGACAACGCGTGGCGTGATGGCGCCAACGAGCACACCGACGAGAAAGACGGCCCTTGGGCTCCACGCCTGGCCGCAGCGTCGCAGGCGTATCGCGAGTGGATGCCCTTCCGCGAGGGGGAAGGCGGACGTCTTCAGCGCGCGCTGGTCTACGGCAACCTGATCGAGCTCATCGTGCTCGACACCCGGATCTGGGGTCGCGATCTGCAGGCGTCCGGGAGCGGCGATCCCACGCTGCTCGACGAGGATCGACAGTTGCTCGGTGCCGATCAGGAGGCGTTCCTACTCGGTCGCCTAGAGGGCTCGACGGCCCGCTGGAAGCTGGTGTGTCAGCAGGTGATGATGGCGACCCTGCCAGCGTTCCTGAACACCGACCAGTGGGACGGATATCCCGCGCAGCGCAGGCGGGTTCTGTCCGCCATCGAAGACGGGGGGATCTCCGACGTCGTGATCCTCACGGGGGATATCCACAGCTCGTGGGCCGCGGAGATCGCCGCCGATCCCAGTACCTATGTCCCCGCGACGGGCGCGGGCGCCGTGGCGGTCGAGCTGGTGGCGCCGGGGATCACCTCGCCGGGCTTCAGCGAGGGTCTCGCGGCGCTCTATACCGACATCGTGAACGACGAGGCGCCGCACTTTCGCTTCTTCGAGCTGGTGCACCGGGGGTACGTGATCCTCGATGTCGACGCCGATCGCTGTCAGAGCACCTGGATGCACCTAGACGACGTGACCGACTTCCGCGCCGGTGTGGAGACCGAGGCGCAGACGCTGGATTGCACGAGCGGGACGCCGCGGTGGAATCCGGGCGAGATGGCCGCCGCGCGGAGTGACGCGCCGACGCTTGCACCCTGAGGGGCTCAGCGCTGTCTGTCTCTGCTGCTCCCCGTTCAAGCCGCGCAGTCCTCAGGCCCGGGCCGCTCGATCCGGGCGATCTCATAGATCCCCAGCGGACCTATCTCGTATCTCGCCGCCTCCCGCAACCCCGCGAGCACCCCTCCTGTCCGCACGTGAAACGAGCTGAGCCAGCGCTCGCAGGGCGCGCGAAGCGGCGAGGGCAGTCTGTCGAGCGCGCCGAAATCCACGATCACGATCGAACCGCCCGGCGCCAACGCGCGCATCGCGTTGTCCAGCGCGCGCTCGGGCGCCTCGATCATCGAGAGGCTGTAGGAGAAGAGGATGCGATCGGGCGGTTCGCCGAGCACCGCAGTCAAATCCGCGTGCTCCGCGAAGCCAGCCTCGAGCTTGGCGAAGGGACAACGGCGGCGGCCATGCCGCAACATCTCGGCCGACGCTTCGACGCCGCCGAGCTGCGCGGATGGACGCGCACGATGCAGGATGCGTAGGTTTCGACCGGTGCCGGGGCCGATCTCGATCAGGCGCTCCCACGGCTCTTCCAAGAGCAGCTCGAGCGCGCGGTCGCGGCCGAGCAGGTAGTAGCGACGGGTGGCGTCGTACACGTGGCGCGACCAACCGTAGTAGCGATCGAGGAAGCGTCGGTGGTCTTGCTCGCGTGCGTCCAGCTGATCGAGCTTCACAGGTGCACCCGGTAGAAGCGCACAGCGCGGTATTGGCGGGTACGATCCATCTCGGTGGCGACCCGGGTCTTCTGCGCGTCGAGCGTGAAACGTGCGCCGAGCGCGAGCTGCTCGATGGGGCACTCGTCCGTCACCGACCGCAGCAACACCAAGGCTCCGTCGCGCGCCGTGCGGGCTACCTCCGAGAACAGGTCCTTCTGCTCGCGTCGATCGAGCCAGTCGGGGACGTCGCAGAGAGTGTAGTGGGTGAACGACCGCTGGCTCCGGGTGCGCAGGTACTCGGTCACTCCGCGGCGGTGCAGACGCAGATCGGTGGGCGTTCCGAGCGCTCGCTGGTGTCGCTCGCGGCGTAGGTAGGGTGGCGCGCAGGCCTCGGTCTCGTGATCGAAGTGCCCGGCCACCGCGTACCAGACGAACCAGTTGGTGCGCAGATCCGTGTCCACCAATCGGGTGAGATACCGGGTGACGAAGCTCGCCATGTCGGGCGTTCCCTCGGCCTTCAGGATCCGGTCGCGCTGCGCGAAGTTGATCCCCAGCGCAAGGAGCTGCGCCGGTGAGGAGAGCCACGCGCGGGCCAGCGGGCTGCGCAAGAGGGGGAGGAGCTTGTGCTCGAGGTGCGCGATGCGCTCCTCGCGGGTCATGGGAATCGCCGCGCGCAGCCAGCTCGCATCCAGTCCTGCGAGGGTGCGGAAGCTCGCCAGCATCGTGGCGGTGAAGCCGGTCGAGTAGAGTCCGCGGCTCAGCACCGCCTGGTGCTCGGTCCAGTAGCGCTGGGCCCAGCCTGGCAAGTGAGATGCGAGCGGTGCGAGCGCCTCCAACGGGGAGCGAACCCGGCCCTCTCGAAGGAGCGCCTCGAGGCGAGTCTGCGAGGTCTCACCTCGCGCGCCTGCGCACTTGAGCGCGGTCAGCGCGAGGTGGTGGACGTTGAGATCGACCGCGTCGATGCGTTCCGGGCGAGCGCTGAGCATCCCGGCGACACCGCAGCCAGCGGCCGCGATCGCGAGCACGCGCGAGCGGGCGTCGAGATCGAGCAAGACCTCGTCGACTTCGGCGTCCTCGAACAACACGTTGTAGACCGAGACGTTCTGCCAGAGGGCGGAGAACGCTCCGCTCGACAGACGTTGGCCGAAAGATGGGCTCTGGCTCGGAACCCGGGCGGGTGGGCGGAAGGTGAGCGTGGTGGGGCTCTGATGGAGCTGCATGCGAGGTCCTCTCTCGTTCGGATTTCGTTTCGTTGGGAGCGACCTACCTGAGCCGAGTGAATGGCGCGTGGCGGGGCGGTAGCGAAGGGCGCGCGCTGCGCACCGAGCGTGGGTCACACCGAACCTCCATCGCGACGTCACCTGGCGGGCACGCGCGCGTCACCACAGCGCTGCGCGGCTGTGAGGAAGATGCGCGCCGATGTTCCGCCCCCTCCTCCTCACCTTGGTCGCTTTGCTTTGTCTGCCGCCTGCGGCCTCCGCCGACTTTCGCGTGTTCGAGGAGAACGCGCCGGAGGAGGACGGGGATGACGACGATGACGCCGCGGACGATGACCCCGCCCACGATGACCCTGCCGACGAAGAAGACGAGGCGCCAACTCCTCCGCGCACCGGGCACGAGAACGAGACCATCCAGCTGGCGCGACCGCCCGTCGCGGCGCCGCCCCTCGAGGACGGTCCCGCGGTCGAAGTGGAGGTCGACGGCTCGACGGTGGAGGGCTCGACGGTGGAGGGCGGGCCGGAAGGAACGACCGTCGAAGGCACTGTCTCAGGGGAGAGCACGGGCACCGAGATCGTCCCACCACCGCCGACCTCGACGGAGGTGGCCTCCCCCTCGACGAACAGCGAGACGCCCGAGACCCCGAGCACGGACACACCGCCGCCCGATCTGGCCGCCGACCTGCTCGACGATCACCGCTGGCTCGACATCACCAGCTTTGTGCAGCCCGGGTTCATCGTGCGGCTCGACAACGAGGGTGATGGGATATCGGCGGGCGTGACCGACGACACCTTCTGGCTTCAGCGCGCTCGCATCGGTCTGCGGGCGCAGCTCTTCGCGTGGCTCCGGGCCCGCATCGAGGTGGAATTCGCGCCGGTCACGCTGCTGCAGGACGCGTTCCTCGACATCCAGCTCCACGAGTACCTCACCGTGCGCGTCGGGCAGATGCTGGTGCCGTTCCTTCAGACGTTCCGCTTCAACGAGCTGAACATCATGTTCTTGGATCGCGCGATCTACACCCCGCAGCGGCCCGATCGAGAGTTCATCCGCTACCTGTCGCCCCGCGACGTCGGCATCTCGCTGAACGGCCGCATCGGAAACAGCGACCCCGAGAGCCACGATCCGGTGCTGGAGTACGCGGCGGGGCTCTTCGTGGGCCGCGGTCCAAACATCGCGCTGAACGACGATGGGGTGTTCCTCTGGGCCGCTCGATTGCAGCTGCACTTCTTGGGCATACCCCACGGCGCCGATCGCGAGACCGATCTGGACCGCAACCACCACGCACGGGTGGCGCTGGGCTTCGGCGCCTACAGCAACTGCGACGATCGCAGCAACTGGAACCGGGGATTCACCACGGATCTGGAGATGCGCTTCGAGGGCCTCTACGCATCGGCCGGTTTCGTGTGGATCGGCAACAGCGGGGGTGGTCAGGCGCTCCTGTCCGACAGCACCGATTGCCGGGGCCAACCGACCGGCATGACCAACCCCGACGGCACTCCCATCGCGCTGCGTTTCGTGTCCCGAGGCGCCCACTTGCAGGCTCAGTACGCGCTGCCGCGGCTCTTCGATGGGATCTTCAGCGCGCCCTTCGACGGGATGACGGTCGAGTTGCTCGCTCGGCTGGACTGGGTCGATCCCAACTCGCCCTGGGACGACAGCGATCCGCTCTTCGGCGGGGGACCCGACTCGGAGGGCTACAACGCGCCCTCGAACTTCACCGACTCCGACAACGCGCCCACCCGATGGCGTCTCACCTTCGGCATCAACTACTACCCCACCGGTGAGCCGCGCTTGCGCCTCGGCATCAACTACCAGCTGAACCGCGAGGAGGAAGAGGTCGTCACCGGCACCGGGCGCTACGCGGGCGTGTCGAACGACATCCTCTGGATCCAGATCACCGCCGGCTTGTGAGACCCTGCGGAGGATGCGCCCTGTACGCAGTGGCACTGGCCGCGGCGGTGGCGGTCGTCTGGGTGTCCGCTGGGGGAACCTATCTGCACGCCGCCGGCCTGATGCGGGACTTCTCGAACTCTCGGCGGGCGATCTGATCGCCACGCTGGTGATCTTCGCCTTCTCGGCGGCCTGGCGAAACACCAGCGTCTACGACCCGTACTGGTCGATCATCCCGCCGCTCTTCCCCTTCGGCTACTGGGCGCTGGGTGGACCCATCGATCCCCGCGGAATCCTCTACTGCGCGGTCATATGGATCTGGTCGGGGCGTCTGACCTTCAATTGGATTCGAGGTTGGCAGGGCCTGGATCACGAGGACTTCCGCTATCGAGATCTCCAGAAGAAGTTCGGCAAGGGAGCGCTGTATTGGCTGGTCAGTCTCACCGGGCTGCACCTCTTTCCGACGGCGCTCGTGCTCTTGGGTCTCTTGCCCACGGTCGCCATCTTCGCGGGCGGTCCTGCGGCGCTCGGGATGCTCGATATCGTCGGCGCCGGGGTGGTGCTGGCGGGGGTGGGCTTGGAGCTGGTGGCCGACGAGCAGCTCCGGCGCTTCACCAAAGAACGCAAGTCGCGCGACGCCATCTGCGACGTCGGCCTTTGGCGCTATTCTCGTCACCCCAACTACTTCGGTGAAGTGCTGATCTGGTTGGGGCCGGTCCTGATGGCGATGGGCTGCCCCATTCGAGTGGTGGATGGCCTCGGGCGCGCTCGGGATGCTGGGCCTCTTCGTGTTTGCCAGCATCCCGATGATGGAGGCCCGCCAGCTCCAAAAGAAGCCCGCCTACGCCGGGTACCAGCGCCGTACCTCGATGCTGATCCCGATGCCCCCTCGACGATGAGCTAGCGCCCTTGGACCCCTCCTCTGTCGGGGGCGAGGGTGAATGCGCCTGGCGGAAGCCCCAATAGGGACTAGGGAGACCCAGTGAATTCCCTACACGGTCGCGGGTCCTCGAGTACCAACGCGACTCCGCGAGCCCGCCGGGGGCGAGGCGATGAGCCGGCCCCTTCGCCCGACGAAGCGCCGCTGCGGGCCGAACTCTTCAGCATCAGTCAGCTCCAGCGGCACGCGCACACCCTGGCAGGCTGGCACGAACTCGGGGGAAAGAAAGCAGCCGAGCGGCTCTTGCCGCGGCTCGCCGAGAACGAAGCGGTGCTCGCGGAGGCGTACGCGCTGATTACCGACGCCCTCGGCCGAGGTCGACAGATAACCCCCGCGGCCGAGTGGTTCGTCGACAACTACCACGTCATCGAAGAGGAGATTCGCACCGCGCGGCGCCATCTACCGGTGGGCTACAGCCGCGAGCTGCCGCGCATCTCGAACGGGGTGCCGGGCACGCCGCGGGTGTACTCGATCGCGATCGAGCTCATCTCCCACGCGCACGGGCGCGTCGATCTCGAGGCGCTGCGGGCCTTCGTCACCGCGTACGAAGCGGTGCAGCCCCTCTCGCTCGGCGAGCTGTGGGCTGTCCCCATCATGTTGCGATTCGCGCTGATCGAGAACCTGCGAAGGGTGATGGCCGCGGTGACTGCCGGTCGACGCGATCGAGAACTCGCCGGGGTATGGGCCGAGGAGTTGCTCGCAGTGAACGCGACCGATCCTTCGCGGGTCGTGCTGGTGCTCGCGGAGATGATCGAGGAGGCGCCCGCGCTCTCGCACCCGTTCGTCGCCGAGCTGGCGAGCCGGATCCAGGGCCACGGCCAAGGGATGGTCTTTCCGGTGTCCTGGCTCGAGCAACGGCTCGTCGAGCGCGGGCAGACCATCGAGCAGGTGTTCCACTTGGCGAGCCAGAGCCAGGCCGCGGACCAGGTCTCGATCGGCAACAGCATCGGCAGCCTGCGCTTTCTTCGGGCCACCGACTGGCGCGACTTCGTGGAGGAGACCAGCGCCGTCGACAAGCTGCTTCGCACCGATGCGGTGTATGGCGCCATGGACTTTCAGACCCGCGATCGATATCGGCACGTCATCGAGGCGATCGCGCGAAACAGCCCATTGTCCGAGCTCGGTGTGACCGAGGCCGCGCTCGCCCTGGCGCGCGACGCCGAGACGATGCGCATGCAGCACGTCGGCTACTTCCTGGTCGACGCGGGGCGGCGGCGCCTCGAGATCCAGGCGAACATGGTCCAGCCGCTGGCGGCGCGCGCGCGACGTCTCGCCGATCGCCTGCGATTTCTCCTCTATCTGAGCGCCATCGCCGTACTCACGGCCGCGGGGACAGCCGCGCTGGCCCTGGGCATCCTGTCGCTCGCGCTGCCCTGGCAGGCCGCCTTCATGGTGCTGGCGTTGGTCTGCGCGAGCCAGGTCGCCGTCTCGCTCGTGCACTGGGCCGCGACGCTACTGCTCTCGCCCAGCGTGCTGCCGCGGCTCGACTTCGCCCGCGGAATTCCCGATGCGCACCGGACGCTCGTCGCCGTGCCGACGATGATCACCAGCGCCCACGGGATAGACGAGCTGGTCTCGGCGCTGGAGGTCCGCTTCCTCGCGAACCGCGATCCCAACCTCGGCTTCGCGCTGATAGCCGACCTGCGTGACGCCGATCAGGAGACGCTCGAGGACGACGCGATGCTCGTCGAGCACGCCGCGCGTGCCATCGAGGGTTTGGGCACCAAGTATGCGTCGCACCAAAACGGCGGCTTCTTCCTCTTTCAGCGCGCGCGGCGCTGGAACGAGCGCGAGAACGCGTGGATGGGGTGGGAGCGCAAGCGGGGCAAGCTCGAGGAGCTGAATCGCACCCTGCGCGGCGAGAAGGACCTCTTTGTGCGCGTCATCGGTCCGCTCGAGAAGCTCGAGGACGTCCGGTACGTCATCGCGCTCGACAGCGACACCGATCTACCTCGGGATACGGCCGGCGAACTCGCGGGGACGATGGGGCATCCGCTCAACCGGCCGGTCTTCGACGAGGCCCGCGGCCGGGTGACGGCCGGCTACGGCATCTTGCAGCCGCGCGTCGCGATCACGCTCGCGAGCTCCAACGCATCCCGATTCGCTTCGTGGTTCTCGGGCGAGTGCGGCATCGACCCGTACACCCGCGCGGTCTCCGACGTGTACCAGGATGTGTTCAACGAGGGCTCGTTCGTCGGCAAGGGGATCTACGACATCGACGCGGTGCAGAAGGCGATAGGCGGTCGCCTCCCCGAGAACCGCATCCTCAGCCACGACCTGCTCGAGAGCGCGTATGCGCGCTCGGCGCTGGTGAGCGACATCATCCTCTACGAGGACTACCCGGCGGCGTACGCAGCGGAAGTGAGCCGGCGCGCCCGATGGATTCGCGGCGACTGGCAGATCGCGCGCTGGCTCGTGGGCTGGGTGCCCAGTCCCACCGGGTTGGTTCGAAACCCGATCTCTTGGCTCTCGCGCTGGAAGATCTTGGACAACCTCCGCCGCAGCGCCGTGCCGCTCGCGTTGCTGGTGCTGCTGGTGCTCGGCTGGATGGTCCCCGGGGCCGCCGCGCCGGCCTCGATGCTGGTGCTCGCCACCGTCGTGCTCCCCAACCTGCTCTCGGCGATCGCCGCCGCGTACCGCCGTCCCGTCGAGGTCACGGCCGACAAGCACTACGCGGCGATCTTGGACTCGACCCGCCAGCAGCTCCTGCGGGATGGGCTCGTGCTGGCCACGGTGCCCTACGATGCTTGGCTCGGATTCACCAGCATCGCCCGCGCGTCGATGCGGATGCTGGTCACGAGACGAAACCTCCTCGAGTGGCGCACCGCAGCCGACGCGCAGCGCACCGCGGATACGAGCGTGGCTGGCAGCTACGGCATCATGTGGATACAGCCGGTCACAGCGGCCTCCATCGCGCTCGCGCTCGCGCTCCTTGCACCGCACGCGCTGTACTTCGCCCTGCCGGTGGCGCTGGCGTGGCTCGTCGCGCCAGCGATGGTGTCGTGGGCGAGCCGCCCGATACCGGCTCCCGTCTCGCGTCTCACTGCCGCGGACCGCTCGTTCTTGCGTGGCGTGGCGCGCCGCACCTGGCGCTTCTTCGATGTGTACGTGACGGCGGAGGACAACGACCTTCCGCCTGACAACGTGCAAGAGGACCCGCCGGTCGGGATAGCTCACCGGACCTCGCCGACCAACATCGGGATGGGTCTGCTCGCCAATCTCGCTGCCTACGATTTCGGGTACATCGGGCAGCGCGAGGTCGCGGCGCGAATGACCAAGACGCTCGATACCATGGATCGTATGGAGCGCTTCCGTGGCCACTTCTACAACTGGTACGACACCCGAACGCTGGCGCCGCTGCGGCCGACGTACGTCTCGACGGTCGATAGTGGCAACCTCGCTGGACACCTGGTGACGTTGGCGGCCGGTCTCGAGGAGCTCGGCAGTCATCCGGTGCTGCGCGCCGAGTGGATCGAGGGATTCGCCGACACCCTGAACCAGCTCTCGGACGCGGCCGACGTCGCCGGCACTACGGTCGTCGAGGTCGACGCGCTGCGCGGGTTGCTGGCCACCGCGCTCGCCGGAGTGCCCGCCGGAGGGCCCGAGACGCCGAGTGCGTGGAGCGCGCTCCTCGGACGGCTCACCGCGAGCAGCGTGACGTTGCACGGCGCGGCGAACGCGCTCCCCGGCACGGATCTCGGGTACTGGACGGGCACGCTGCTCGCCCAGTGCGAGGCCGCCGTGGCCGAACTGGACTTCGCTCTCCCCTGGGCCTCGATCGATCGCGCGAGCATCGCGACAGAGTCCCTCGCGCGCTTTGACCGGGTGCCCACGCTGCTCGAGTTGAGCTCTGCCGACGTCCCCGACGACGCGTCCCCGTTCGGGGCCGCGCTCGCGGTCGGCAGGATGCGGGCGGTGGAGCGGATGGCCGAGCTCCGGCAGCTGGCGGCGCGCTCACGCGCGTTCGCCGATCTGGACTACGAGTTCCTCTATGACCGCAAGCGGCAGCTGCTCGCGATCGGCTACGACGTTCAAGACCACCGGCTCGACGCGAGCTTCTACGACTTGCTCGCGTCCGAAGCGCGCCTCGCGAGCTATGTCGCCATCGCGCAGGGCAAGCTGCCGCAGGAACATTGGTTCAACCTCGGGCGCCTCCTCACCACGACCAGTGGACGTCCCGCGCTGCTCTCCTGGAGCGGCTCGATGTTCGAGTATCTGATGCCGCTCTTGGTGATGCCCGACTTCGAGGGGACGCTGCTGCACGCGACTTACCGCGCCGCAGTGGAGCGGCAGCGCGCGTATGGGCGGGAGCACTCCGTGCCCTGGGGTGTCTCGGAGTCGGGCTACAACAAGACCGATGCTCAGCTCAACTACCAGTATCGCGCGTTCGGGGTGCCCGGCCTCGGGTTCAAACGCGGCCTCGCCGACGACCTGGTCATCGCGCCCTATGCCAGCGTGATGGCCCTGATGGTCGAGCCCGACGCGGCTTGTGCGAACATGCGGAGGCTCGCCGCCGAGGAGCGCCTGGGCCCGTACGGCTTCTACGAGGCCGTCGACTACACCAGGGCGCGTCTGCCGCCTGGCAAGACGAGCGTGACGGTTCGATCGTACATGGCCCACCACCAGGGCATGGCGTTGTTGTCGCTCGCCTACGAGCTCCTGGATCGCCCGATGCAGCGCCGCTTCGAGCTCGACGCCAGCATGCGCGCGACCCTCTTGCTCCTTCAAGAGCGGGTGCCGCGCACGCCCTGGGTGCATCCGCATCCGGCCGAGACCTCGGTGGAGCGGGTCAAGCCGACCGGGGGCGAGAGCGACGTTCGGTTCTTCGACACGCCGCACACCCCGACTCCCGAGGTGCACCTGCTCTCGAATGGGCGCTACCACGTTGCCTTCACCAACGCTGGCGGCGGCTATTCGCGGTGGGGGGAGCTTTCCGTCACCCGCTGGCACGAGGACACGACCCGCGACTGTTGGGGAACGTTCGTCTACTTGCGCGACGTGAGCAGCGGCTCGTTCTGGTCGGTCGGGCATCAGCCGACGTTGCGCGCCGCATCGAGCTACGCGGTGGTCTTCTCGCAGGGGCGGGCGGCCATCCGTCGCCGCGACGAGGGCCTCGACGTCCACGCCGAGATCACGGTCTCTCCGGAGGACGACGTCGAACTGCGACGCATCAGCATCTCGAACCTCGGTGATGCCACACGCACCATCGAGCTGACGAGCTACGCCGAGGTGGTGCTCGCCACGCCAGCGGCGGACGCTGCGCACCGCGCGTTCTCGAACCTATTCGTCCAGACCGAGTGGGTGCCGGAACATCACGCGATCCTCTGCACCCGCCGGCCGAGGTCGGGCCAGGAGAAGCCCCCCTTCATGCTCCACGTGATGCGAGTGGACGGGCGGACCACGCGCGCGACCTCGTACGACACCGACCGCGCGGCGTTCGTGGGGCGGGGTCGCACGCCCGCGGATCCGCAGGCCATGCACCAGACGAAGCTGGGCGACAGCGCCGGTGCCGTCCTCGATCCCATCGTCGCCATCCGCAACACGGTGGAGATCCGGCCCGGCCACACCGTGCGACTACACCTGGTCACTGGGGTGGCCGACACGCGCGAGCACGCCTCGACGCTGATCGAGAAGTACGCCGATCGACACGTCGCCGAGCGGGTGCTCGAGCTTTCGTGGACCCAGGCGCAGGTGCTCCAGCGCCGCCTCGAAGCGACCGCCGCCGACACCGTGCTCTTCCAGCGTCTCGCAGGCAGCCTCCTCTATGCGAGCCGGTTGATGCGCGCGCCGAAGGCGATGATCGCGCGCAACCGTCTCGGTCAGTCGGGCCTCTGGGCGTATGGCATCTCGGGTGATCTCCCGATCGCGTTGGTGCGTATCGGCGATGGGCAGCACATCGAACTGGTGCGGCAGATGCTGCGCGCGCACGCGTACTGGCGCCTCAAGGGGTTGCTCGTCGATCTGGTGATCTGGAACGAGGATCCGTCTGGGTATCGCCAGGACGTCCAGGAACAGATCATGAGCGCCGTGGCGGCGGTGGGAGACGCGACGCTGCTCGACCGGCCGGGCGGCATCTTCGTGCGGCGCGGCGACCAGATGGCGGACGACGACAGCGTGCTGGTGCAGACCATCGCGCGGCTCATCGTGAGCGATGCTGCGGGGACGTTGGCCGAGCAGATCGATCGCAAGGCACGTGCGGACGTCGCGACGCCGCCGGTGGCCCCTCGCCGGGGCGAGCGTACGCGCGCCGAGCCGCCGGCCAAGATCGACCGCCCCGATCTGCACGGATGGAATGGACACGGCGGCTTCACCCCCGACGGTCGCGAGTACGTGATCGTGACGACGCGGGCGTCGCGCACCCCGCTGCCCTGGGTGAACGTGCTGGCCAATCCCTACTTCGGAACCGTGGTGAGCGAGAGCGGAGGCGCGTACACCTGGTGCGAGAACGCGCATTCCTATCGTCTGACGCCGTGGAATAACGATCCGATCTCGGACGCCAGCGGCGAGGCCATGTATTTGCGCGATGAGGACGAAGGCCATTTCTGGTCGCCGACTCCGCTGCCGTCTCCCGGTAGTGCGCCCTACACGACGCGTCACGGGTTCGGCTATTCGATCTTCGAGACCGAAGAAGAAGGTATCGCGTCGCAGATGCGCACCTTCGTGGCGGTGGACGCGCCGGTGAAGTTCGTGGTGGTGACCCTCACCAATCGCTCGCGAAGGGCGAGGCGCATCTCGCTGACGGGGACCTTCGAGTTGGTGCTGGGCGCGCAGCGGGCGGCGAACCTCCCACACGTGGTCACCGAGGTCGATCCGCGCACTGGCGCCCTCTTCGCTCGCAATCCATACGCGGCCGAGTTCGCGCCTCGGGTGGCCTTCCTCGAGTGCAGTGAATCCGAGCGCTCGGTGACCGGCGATCGGTTGGAGCTCTTCGGGCGCAACGGAGAGCCGGAGAACCCAGCATCGATGTCCCGGATTCGGCTGTCGGGGCGAGTGGGCGCAGGCCTCGATCCTTGCTTGGCCATGCAGACCGCGTTCGACCTCGCCGACGGCGAGACGAAGGAGGTCGCCTTCATGCTCGGCTCCGGGCGCGATCTCGACGACGCACGCTTGATCGTCAATCGATACCGGGGGGTGGGTCCGGCGCAGAAGGCCCTGGACGCGGTGTGGGCCTTTTGGAATCGCACGGTCGGCCAAGTGAACGTGAAGACGCCCGACGCGAGCCTCGATTTCCTCGCCAACGGCTGGCTCATTTACCAGGTGCTGGCCTGTCGAATGTGGGGCAGGAGCGGCTTCTACCAGTCGGGCGGCGCGTTCGGTTTCCGGGACCAGCTGCAGGACGCGATGGCGATGCTGCACGCGGACCCGGTGATCCTGCGCGAGCAGCTGGTGCGCGCCGCGGCCCATCAGTTCGTCGAGGGCGACGTGCAGCACTGGTGGCACCCACCGCTGGGGCGCGGGGTACGCACCCGAATCTCCGACGACTATCTCTGGCTCCCGTACGCCGTGTGTCGCTATGTGGGCGCGGTGGGCGACACCGGCGTGCTCGACGAGAAGGTGGAGTTTCTCGAGGGGCGTCTCGTGAAGCCTCACGAGGACAGCTACTACGATCTTCCCGGACGCGCGGCCGACCTGGCGTCGCTCTACGTGCATTGTGTCCGGGCCATCGAGAATGGGCTGCGGTTCGGGGTGCACGGCCTGCCGCTCATGGGCTCGGGCGACTGGAACGATGGGATGAACCTGGTGGGCGACGAAGGGAAGGGTGAGAGCGTCTGGCTCGCGTTCTTCCTGCACGACGTACTCACCCAATTCGCCGTCGTGGCGCGCTCGCGAGGGGATGCGGTGTACGCCGACACCTGCCTGGCCAACGCGTCGCGCCTGGCGGCATCGATCGAGGAGAACGGATGGGACGGCCAGTGGTACCGCCGCGCGTACTTCGATGACGGGACGCCGCTGGGGAGCAAGGAGAGCCCAGAGTGTCAGATCGACTCGCTGCCGCAGAGCTGGGCGCAGCTCACCGGCGTCGGCGATCCAGCGCGCGCTCGCGCGGGACTCGATGCGGTGAAGGAACGGCTGGTCGATCCGAAGATGGGTGTGATCAAGCTCTTTGAACCACCCTTCGACACCTCGGCGCTCGAGCCCGGCTACATCAAGGGCTACGTGCCGGGCGTGCGGGAGAATGGCGGGCAATACACCCATGCCGCGGTGTGGGCGACCATGGCCTTCGCGTCGGCGGGGCGCACCGAAGAGGCCTGGGCGCTCTTCGACATCATCAATCCGGTGCGGCACGGTGACACCTCCGCCGCGATCGAGGTCTACAAGACCGAGCCCTACGTGGTAGCGGCCGACGTGTACACCAATCCCCAGCACGCCGGGCGTGGCGGCTGGACCTGGTATACCGGGTCCGCCGGCTGGATGTATCGGTTGATCTTGGAGTCCCTGCTCGGGGTTCGCCTCGAGGTCGATCGACTCCACGTCGAGCCCCAGATGCCCGAGACCTGGAGTGGATTCACGCTCCACTACCGGTATCGGGACACCGTGCACCACATCGAGGTGAAGCGCGTCGGTCCGGGCAGCTCAGTCCGCAGGGTCACGCTGGATGGCGTGTTGCAAGACGGTCACGCGATTCCCCTGGTAGATGATCGGAAGGCGCACGACGCGGTGGTCGAGATCGGCTGAATCGGGGGGCGTCCGAATCGTGCGGCAGTCCGAGTCCCGGGGCGTCTTGATCGAACGAGAACGCCCTCTCACCTGAAGCGGGAGAGGGCGTCGGACGGGCGGTCGCTCAGTTCTTGCCGGACGCCGGATAGGCGCCCTTGGGCTTGCCGCCTTTGGCTGTGTCGACCGCCTTCTTCGCCGCCGCGGAGACCTCGTGTGCCGCCTTGGTCGACGCGTCGCTCACCTCGTGGGCCGCGTGCCTCGCCGCGTCACCCAGTTCGTGGGCCGCGAGCTTCGCGGCGTCGGTCGACTTCGCCGCTGCGCCCTTGGCTTCGACGAGCGCCTCGGCGACGGCGTCCTTGCCATCGCGCAGTCCCTCGCCGACTTTCTTCGCGGCGTCGGCGACACCGGCCTTGAGGTTCTTCATGCCATCGCTCGCGTTCTTCTTGATGTCAGTCATGGTGTTCTGTTCACTTTCGTCGGAGGGAGACGCAATTGCCGCACACCGTCGCGCGCATTCCGACGGTGCCGCACGTGGGACAGGCGCGAACCTCGGGTTCGGCGCCGAGCGCGAGGGCCTTCTAACTGGGAGGTCGACGGGGTCACGGCGCCTCGTTGCCAGCACGGAGGGTTGAGCTGGTTGCGGAGGCTGTACCGAGGCGCGCGCGCTCGGGGGCGGGTCGTGAGAGGCGGGCGCTCCTGCTCGGGGTCCCGGGCCCGAAGGGTCGTGATCGCATGCGCGCGCGCAGGTTCTTGGCGGTATCCTGGACGCCTTCGCGAGTGCGAACAAATCCGGGGCCGATCGGAGGGATGCTGCTGGTCACCGCGTGCGCCGTTCATCGCTTTGCGACGGTGTCGCCGACATCGGGGTTCGCTGCCCTGAAGGAAAGCAGCGAACCCCTAGCGTTCAATGGACGTGTCAGTTTGGCGGCGTGCTGGTCGACGTCGTCTCGGTGCGGTCGGTCGTCGAGGCGCCGTCGTGTTCGACTTCCGTGGTCTCGGTGCTGGAACGACGCACTTCGCCGCCCTCCGGGCCGTGCTCTACGCTGGTCGAGGTGGTGGTCTCGGTACGCGCGGGTGTGCTGCCGCAGGCGGGGAGAATGGCGAGAAAGGCAATGGTCAGGATCTTTTTCATAGGCATCTCTTTCGTTGAGTCAGACAAGTCATGGGGAGATGGCGAGGCGTCCCCTCGACGCTCTCAGGCCAGGGTCAGGTGTTCGGATCAGGGCAGGATGCCAGCGCAGGGCGCTGCACAACCGAAGACGGCCGCGGCGCAGGAGCGGTCGTCCATACATGTGTCGCATTCGTTGGCGGCGTACGAGCGACCACCGTCGCCGTCGACCACGTTGTGGCAGCGATCGCGGCACGCGGCCGTGTCGTAGCTGCTGTCGTAACAGCTCTGATAGCGATCGCAGACATTGCGGCAGTCGACGTCTTGGTCGATGGTCTCCGCGACGCCACAGGCGACGAGTGCAAGCGGGGAGAGAAGAAAGAGGGCGAAGATCTGGGAGCGCATGGTTCACTTTCGGCGAGGGTCATCAGCAGGCCACGTCGCGTCGCGACGTCCGGCTGCCCGCGGCATCGTCCGAGCTTCTGGCTCTCGGTGTGGTGCGCGGTCGGCAGCGCCTACGCACCAACCGGGCCAGCGTGATCGGGGCCTTCCACAGAGCCTCAGGTGATCACGGGACGTCGCGGTTCGGAGCTGACGACGCCGCTCCGCCACACCTGCGGAGGATTGCCACCATCGCTTCGACGCTCGGCCCCTCCCCATCGCCTTCGTTCGCGCAAACGCACCGCCGCGCGTGGTGTCCCCATCATCAGATCGCGCTCGCCGATCCTTCGGTGGGGCACCTGGGCACGGTGAGCCGCCGCATCGAGACCGCACGCGCGATGGCGGACGCGGTGCAAGCGCAGCTCACAGCCTGGCGTAGCTGAGTAGCCGCCCAGGGGGATCTTGCTCGCGGTTCATGCGTATTCATCGCGATGAGAACATCGCTCGCGTTCGGCCTGGTCATCTCGCTGAGCGCCTGTGGCGCGGCGTCGGCTCCACCCAACGCGGCCGAGACGCCAACGGTGAGCGAGGAGACCGCAATGCGCGACGATGCCTCGGTGAGCGAGCCGAGTGCCGAGTGCGAGGGTGGAACGGGCGCGTGGTCCGAGGCGGTTGACGGACTCCGGGGGCGGATCGTGTTCTCGGAGACCGAGCCGCACGTCGTGATCGAGTTCGAGAACGTGAGCGCCATCGCGCTCCATTGGGATGGCTCGCCGTCGGTGGGCTTCGCGACGTTCGCGCTGCGCGATGGCGAAGGGAACGAACCGATGCCTGACTGGGCGTTCGGCGGCAACGAGATCGGGGGTTCGCTCGCACTCGCGATCCCGCCGTCGAGCAGCCTCGAACGCGACGCGATGTCGTCGTTCGTGACGGGTCCGGGCGGCGAGACCCGGGTGCTGCGCATCGGCGCCTTCTGGGGACGCGCGATGCCGGAGGATGGCAGTCCTCGTTACCTGAGCGCGCGCGTGGTCAGTCGCGCGCCCGCTTCAGGAGATAGGACCGAGGACGGCGCTCCGATCGGCGGCGCCACGCCGTGGACGGGCACCCTCGAGGTCCCCGCGGTCTGCATCGACTGAGCGTCAGGCAGCGAGCTCTTCGGGCACGCGGCTCGAGGGGATCCCCGCTGCGTGGATCACCAGCTCGAGCCGACTGAGGACCCGGGCCACCGACCAGCCCTGGGCGGGATCCGGTCGGGCGCCCCCGAGGATCGAATCCAAGCGGAGGGGTCCCTCGCGTCGAGCGGCCAAGAGCTCGGGCACGTCAATGCCCCGCAGTCGATCCGACTCGGTCGCGGCCACGACCACCTCCCAGTCGGTCGCGTCGAGCACTCGTTCGCCCATCGACCGGCGCCGCTCGGCCTGCTCGTCGTCCAGCACCACGGCGAACCGGAGGCCGCCGAGGAGGCTCACCTCGAGGGCAACTGGGACCGGGAGGTGGCCCAAGAGGCTCGCGGGAAATCCAAGTACCCCCGGATCGACCGAGCCAGTCGGCACCTCGCGGAAGGGAGCCTCGGGGAAGGGGACGACCAACGCCGATCGTGCCCCGCTCGGGGGTCGCGTCGGCGCCTCGTTGGCTGCGTTGGCCGCCTCGTGGTCGAAAAACACAATGTTCTCAGCAGCAGTCGCCATGGTGGGTCGCCTCGTTCAGGGCGCCGACAGCGGACTGCTGGGCCTGTCGATCAGCCGACAGGGCAGTGTCCGTTCAGCGCTGCCCCCGGGACGTGGGGCCAATCACTGAACTGACAAGCAGTGCGAACATTTCTTCGGACGAGGGGGGTACTTGGATTCGGCTGGCCCTCGAGAGGACTACTTGGATCTCGAATCGGTCGCCGAGCCAGCCCGTTGGAGCAGCTTCTCGAGACCTTTCTGGTCGGTGACGAGGCGATCGGGGATCGCAGCCAGCGCCGCGCCTTGGACCTCGTACCAGTAGAAGCCGGGGCCTCGACCCTGGGCCGTGATGCGGGACCAGGCGAAGGTCGCGCTCTTGCCGTCGCGGCGCAGGGTCACCCCCGGCGCGCCCACCTCGACCACGATCTCGGGGCCGCCCTGCTTGCTCAGGATGCGGGCCATCAAGAACGGCCTCAGGGCAATCCAGCCGCAGGCCAGCGCGACGATCACCGCGAAGATCTGGGCCATCCCGGACTGCTGGGCGCCCATCATCAGCGCCGCGCCGCCCACCATGATCGCCATGAACCGGCGAAGCCCCGTACCCGGCCGCCGCAGCATGGAGAAGAGGTACACCGCGCGCCGCTCCGACTCGGTGAGCTGGATGACGTAGCGGTGGGGATCCGACGAGGTCTCGCTCGCCTTCTCTTCCGGCTCGGGGTCGAGCATCAGCGGCGGGCGCGAGGACGGGCGCGGCGGACCCGGGCCAGCGCCGCGGTCTCGTTGGCGATGACCCCGTTGAACGGCGCCGCGATCGCATCACCGGTCGCGAGCATCATCTCGATCACTTGCGGCGGGGTGAGCAGGGCGTTCACCGAGATCATCTTGGCCGCGAGGTTGGCCGCGTTGGGCGAGGCCATCGAGGTGCCCGAGAGCGGCACGTGCTCGCCGCTCGGGATCACGCTGTCGACCTCCACGCCGAAGTCGAAGAGCCGCACCAGCGCGGGGTTGCTGTTGGTGAACGTCGCCCAGTTCCCGAACCGGTCCACCGCGCCGACCACGAGCACGTTCGGCGCCTCGATCGACGCGCTCACGTCCTGGTACTCGACGACGTCGCGGTTGCTGTTGCCGGCGGCGACGACGAACAGGGTTTCGGGGCACGCCTCGAAGATCCACGCCCAGTTCGCTCGGCGGCGCGCCTGCACCGCAGCGGCGCGCGCCCGCACTTCGTCGTCGTTCGAATACACGCTCGACTCGTGGCGCAGCTCGGCTTCCAAGTAGTCCTGGGTGAAACCGAGGGACGCATTCACCACCCGCACATGATGGGTGTTGATGAACGCCGCGATGGCTTCGACGTTCGCCCGCTCCGCGTCGAGCTCCGCATCCGTCGGGCCGCGGTGATGATAGACCCGGCTCTCTCCGGCCCACGCCGAGCGGAAGATCGACAGGCGCCCTTGCGGCAGGCCATTCAACAGGATGCCCGCCACGTGGGTGCCGTGGGCCCACTCCCCGACTTCATCCAAGTGCCCCTCGAGGACATCGAGGCTCGCCGCGTCGGTGGCCGAGCGCATGAGGGTGAGCACTCGCTGGGCCGCCTCCGTCGAGGCCATGCCCGCGCGCAGATCCATCGCGCCCCGGAGGAAGGGCGAGTATTCGGTGATCACGGACTCTCCAGGATCGAAGGTCGTGCCAGTCTGGGCGGCGACGGGATCCGAGATCACACCATGCGAGCCGTCGGGCGCGGTGAAGAGCTGATCGGCAAACAGGGTGTCGGATACCCCGGTATCCCAGACCGCGACCATCACCTCGGTGGCGTCGCGTGCCCGGGTGAGATCGACGGTCCCGAACGCGTAGTTGGGATCGGCCGGCCGGGCGTCGTTCTCGGCGCGCACGGCGGCGATCGCCTCCAGATAGAGCGCGCGATTCGCGATCACGTCCCCCAGGAGATGACGCGCGAAGAGCATGGTGATCGCCGTGTCCAGCGAGACCAGCTGCTCGCGGGTCTGCTCGATGATGGCGTCGGCCTGGGTCTGATCTTGGTAGATCTGAAAGAGCACGGTCGCCGCGCCGAAGCGGGCCCGCGGCAGCTCGCGGAACACGGTGGCGACGGCGTCCGCCGGGGCCACCGTCGAGGTGCTTGCCGCGCTCATCCGGGTGCTGATGGCGAGGAGCGAGGTCCCCGCGAAGCTGTTGTTGCGGTTGCGGGCGCGGGCCCGCACCAAACGTACGGTGCCCATCGCGCTCGGCAGATCACCCGCGGCCAGATCCGCGATCGCCAAGTTGAAGAGCTGCTCGGTCACCCGATCACCCAGCTCCGGCGCACTGTCGGGGGCGGCTATCCACGCGGCACGCTGTGAGAGATCGACGTCGGGCTCGGCTTCGTGGGCCCTGGCCACCGCCTGCTCCCGTACCAAAGCGACGAGCGCGACGTCATCGAGCGCGTCCCAAGGGTTGCTGGGCGCGACGGTCTCGCTGCCAGTGCCCGCGACGTGCACCACTTCGGGAGGCTCGCTACTTCCGCAGGCGGTGAGGCAGGTGGAGAGGGTGAGGATCGATAGGATCGTGACGAGGCGGGTCGGGTGCATGGGGAGAGCTTCTGTCTTGGCCCCCTCGAGGGCGCAAGAGGGGCGGTTCGCGCTCGGATGCTCCGCCCGTGGGCGTCTGCTAGGGTCGCCGCCCTTCATGACCCGCTTCGTCGTCCTCGCTTCCTTTCTCCTCTCCGTGCTGAGCGCAGGCTGCGCGCCCACCATCGGCGATGGCTGCGGCAGCGCGACGAACTGCTCGGTGAACGGCGATCGCCAGTGCGACCTCACCCAGCCGGGCGGCGCCTGCATCGTCTTCGACTGCCAGCCCGACGGCTGCCCTGACAACGGCGTGTGCGTCCGCTTCAACCCCGAAGAAGCGCGCCTCCGAGTGATCGGCTGCATGCGCCAATGCAGCTCGGACGAGAATTGCCGCGATGGCTACCACTGCACCTCGGCCGAAGAGATGGGCTTGAACGGCATGGGCCAGCCCTACGCGTTGGTCATCGACGCCGATCCGCCCGACGGCCGGTTCTGCGTCGCAGACTGACCGCGTCAGACCGAGGTGACTGTCGAGAGGTGGGTGATGGCGATCGCCAGCGCGTCGGCCGCGTCGCTGGGCGGCGGCTTCTTGAGGCCGAGTGTGGCGGCGACGATGCGCGCGACCTGGCCCTTGTCCGCGGCGCCTCGACCCGCGACCGTCCTCTTCACCAGCGCAGGCGCATAGGAGTGGACGGGCAGCTCGGCGTGGGCCGCGCCGAGTAGCACCACGCCCCGCACATGGGCGAGCTGGATCGCTGCGCGAGGGAACTTCGCGTAGAAGACGTCCTCGAGCGCGACGGATTGGGGGGCATGCCTCTCGATGAGCGCGCTCAGCGCCTGGTCGATCTCGAGCAGCCGCCCCTCCAACGTCATCGTCGGATCGAGCACGAGGACCCCCGCCGCGATCGCCATCAGGCGGGGACCTCGGCGCTCGACCACGCCCCAACCGAGCCGCCGGCTGCCGGGGTCGATGCCGAGGACACGGATCACACGAGTCACGCGCGCACCATACGCTCAGCGTCGCGCGGCCGGCGAGCTTCTCACGCCCGCGACCAGGCCTCGGTGACCTTGGCGGCGGCGCGGTCGAGATCGTCGAGCACCCGCTTGAGACTGCGCGCGCCGAGCGCCTTCTTTTCCTCCGCGTCGAGCGCGACGTATGAGGCCCGGGCTTGTTCGTAGCGCTCGATCCGCCGTGCGGTCTCTTCAGGCGGCAGAAAGAGCCGCGAGACCTTGCGAAGCGAGCGGATGCTGCTCGAGGTGCACTCCACGAGGAGGAAGGGCATGTGTTCGCTCTCGGCTAGCGCCGCCGCGCGGCGACGGGCCGCGGGTGTGCCGAAGCGCGCGCTCACGATCAGCGTCGGGGCCAATCGCTTTCGTGATTGCCAGGCTCGCGCCGCGTCGCCCAGGAGCACTCGCTCGTCGAGGGCCTTGCCCAGATCATCTCTGCCTCCGAGGTGGACCGCGTCGGGGAGGAGCTCCGCGAGCAGCGCGGCGAGCGGTCCCTTGCCCTCGAGGGCGGGACCGCTGAGCACCAGGAGGCCCCCGCGAAACGACGGGAGCGGGATCGCGGGCGCGCCAGCGGCGCCATGTACGGGGGAGCGAACAGGCATGAACACGTCTTTAGGCGCGCGCGGCACGATTGCCCACCACGAACTGGATCGGGCCGGCTCGATCTCTCCGCGTCAGTGCGTCTCAATCGCTGCGCTCGAAGCGGCTGATGGCGTCTTCGGTGCCGACCAACATCAGCGTGTCGCCCTTGCGGATCACGTAGTCGGGCCGCGGTAGCGCCAGCTTGGTGCCCGTCGATCCATCGGCCGCGCGTACCCCGAGCACGTTGATCTCGTACCGTTTGCGCAGATCGGCGTCCGCCAGCGTCTTGCCGACGAGCTGTCCATTCGCGGCCCACGGCACCACCCGGTAGCCGTGCGCGAAGTCGATGAGATCGGCGGCGACCTCGAGGCCCAGCTCGGAGCCCAGGCGTCTCCCCATCTCCTGCTCGATCTGCACCACCCGGCTGGCCCCGACCGCGCGGAGGATCTGCGCCTGACGTTCCGTCGGAGCGCGCGCGACGATCTCTTTCACCCCGAGGGTCTTCAGCGAGTTGGTGCACAGCACGCTCGCCTCGAAGTCCTCACCGAAGGTCACTACCGCGACGTCGATGTGCCCGAGCTCGAGGGCACCGAGCACCCGCGGATCGGTCGCGTCGCCCACGAACGTGGCGCTCGCGCGGTCTTTCACCCGCTGCACTTGCGCGGGGTCCGCGTCGATGGCGATCGTCTCGGCGCCCTCGCGCCACAGCGTCTCGAGCAGCGCCTCGCCGAAGCGACCTACGCCGATCACCAGCACTCGTCTCGCTTTCATCAGCCCACCATGACCTTCTCTTCGACCAAGCGCAGCGGTGCGGGCGCCGCCTGTGACGCCATCGCGAGCGCCAGCGTGAGCGGTCCGATGCGGCCCGCCAGCATTCCGATGATGATCGTGAGGCGACCCGCCGCCGACAGCTCGGGCGTCAGGCCCGCGCTCAGCCCGCAGGTGGAGAACGCGCTCGTCGCCTCGAACACGATCTGGAGCGGGTCCGCGTCTTCGGTGAGCATGAGTACCAAGCTCAACGCGAACACGAGCCCCACGCTCAAGATGGTGACGGCGGTGGCGCGTCGCACCGTGCCTCGGCTCAGCTCGCGATCGAGCAAGTGCGCGGCGGGCGCCCCTCGGAGTTCCGCGCGCAGTGAGGCGAAGAGCGCCGCGAACGTGGTGGTCTTGATCCCGCCACCGGTGGAGCCAGGCGAGGCGCCGATGAACATCACCACGCAGAGGAGGAACAAGGTCGCGGCCCGCATCGAGCCGATGTCCACGGTGTTGAAGCCGGCGGTCCGCAGGGTGACCGACTGAAAGATCGCGGCGAGCACGCGGCCTGGCCACGGCAGCCCATCGAACGACGCGTTCCACTCGAGGACCAGCAGCACCAGCGCGGGGATCGCGATCAAGAGGCCGCTCACCCGCAGCGCGATCCGGGCGTGCAGCGAGAGGCGCGGGGCCCGCTCGCCGCGCAACCAGCACACGCCGTTGCGGGTGAGCTCGTCAATCACCGGGAATCCCAAGCCGCCTACCACGATCAACAGACTCACCGTGGTGCAGGTCGGCCAGTCCTGCGCGAAGCCGCTCAGGCCTCCATGGCTCAGGGAGAACCCCGCGTTGCAGAACGCGCTTATCGAATGAAAGACCGCCCACCACACCCGATCACCGGCGCCCGCGAGCATGTGGTGGCTACCGGGTCCCAGCGCGACTTCGGGGCGCCCGCCCACCGAGTAATAGAGCGCGACCGCGCCGCAGAGCTCGCAGAAGAACGTGTAGCCGACGACGCCGATCAGCGCGCGGCGCAGCGACGCCATCGATCCGGTCTCGAGCATCTCGGCGAGCACGGCGCTGCGCTTCACCCTCAGGGCACGCCCCGCGAGCACCGCGAAGGACGCCGAGAGCGCCATGATCCCGAGGCCGCCTATCTGCACCAACACGGCGATCACGATCTGCCCAAAGAAAGTGAAGGTGCCCGACACGTCCAGCACCGTGAGCCCGGTGACGCACACGGCGCTGGTCGCGGTGAAGAGCCCATCGAGGAACGTGACGGCGCCGAAGTGGTGCACCGCCTGGGGGAGCGAGAGGAGAAAGCCTCCCAAGAAAGCGCACACCCCGAACGAGAGCGCCATCGATCGCGCGGGGTGATCGGCCGCTTCGGACAAGAAGCGCTGCGCCCGATCCCCGCGGCCCAGGGTGCCGGCCCACCACACCACGAAGGCCACGATCACGAACGAGCGATAGCCCGGCGCGAGATCGGCTCGGCTGCCCTGCATCATCACGTAGAGCAGGTTGGCCTTCTGCACGAGCGCGCCGATCACGAGAAGGATCGTGAGGAGCTGCGCCAGACGGCCCAGCCAGCGCTTGGACTCGCGGTCCTCGCCGTGCTCCTTCGAGGTGAGGATGACCCAGCCCCAAGGGAGCATCGCGAGCAGCTCCATGCCGGTGATGGCGCCGCTCACCCAGGGAGTGATGGCGAACAGATAGTCGGTCACCGTGATCGCGAACGCCGCGCCCAGCGCGAGCAAGAGGCCCCGCGAGGCCATGGCCTCTTTGGTCGCGCGCAACGGATCGGCCCGGCGGGTGTTCGTCGGAAGAGAAGGCGCTCGGCTGGCGCGCACTTGATCGATCGGCTGGGGCATGAGGGCGCGCGGGCTCAGCCTTTACCACGCGGGCAGCGCGGGGAGATGTCCGCTACCGTTGCGCCGTGAACCTCCCCAGCGACGGTGCGTACACCCCCGAGATGGTGGCGCGCATGAGCCAGATGATCCGCGATTTCGTGCCCCACAACCGCGCGATCGGCATGGATGTAGAGCAGGTGAAGGACGGCGAGGTCTGGGTGAACCTGCCGTGGGACCCAAAGCTGGTGGGCAACCCGGTCACCGGCGTGCTGCACGGCGGCGTCATCTCCACGCTGATGGACGCCGCCTGTGGTCTGGCCGTGATGGTGCGACTCGCCAAGCCGATGAGCATCGCCACCCTCGATCTTCGCATCGACTACCTCAAGCCCGCGACGCCCCATCGCCCTGTGATCGCCTGGGCCTCGTGCTTCAAGGTCACCAAGCACATCTGCTTCGTGCGCGGCGCGGCCTTTCATCGAGGCCAGGACGGGCTGGATGAGAAGGACGATCCCATCGCCAGCGTGGCCGGCACCTTCGCGCGCAAAGGGAAGTCTTCGTGAACGAATTCGAGCTCGCCGCGCTCTTGGCTTCGGTGCGCGAAGGCGGCGATCCCCAGCCGCTGATCGACGCCCTGCCCTACGCGCGCTTCCTCGGTCTGGAGGTGCGGCGCGAGGGCACGGAGATCCTCACCACGATGCGCTACCACGAGGCGCTGATCGGTGACGCGAGCCTGCCCGCGCTGCACGGCGGGACGCTCGCGGGTCTCTTGGAGTCGGCTGCGGTCTTCAGCGTGCTCTTGTCGCCCGAGCCTACGGTGTTGCCCAAGACCATCACGCTGACGATCGACTACTTGCGCTCGGCCCGTGCGGTCGACACCCACTGTCGCGTCCGGGTGATCCGCCGCGGACGCCGCATGGCGGTGCTCGAGGCGAGCGCGTACCAAGAGGATCCCGCACAGCCCGTGGCCACGGCGACGGTGCACCTGCTCTTGGTCTGATCTGGTGACTAGCTAGCTGTTAGGGGCCGACGGCGCGGGTGACCGCCGCGATCCGCAAGCCCGCCGTCGCGCTGAACGCGAGGGAGGTGCCCATCGCGGACTCCTCCTGCATGTAGAGGGTCGCGCCGAACGTGAGCGCGAGCGGACCCGCGAGATCGAGCGCGATGCGGAGGTTGCTGCGGAGCTGCCAGCGGTTCTGATCGAAGAGATCCGCACAGAAAAAATCGGCGCTCCCCTCCGCCGTGAGGCTGCGGACATCGTCGGTGAACACGGTCCATCGATTCAAGAGGAGCGAGCCACCCGCGCCGAACTCCGCGTCGGCACCGGGCTGGAGCAGCTGGCCCTGCAGACCCACCTGGAGCCTGACCTCGAACTCGGGCAGCAGGGGAAACCGGGTTCCGACGGTGGGCCGCAAGAGCAACCAGTGAAAGTCTCGGCTGTCGGGGCGAGACACCTCCGACTCCATGAATGCTTCGATGTACACGTCGGGGATGTAGACCGCGGTGGGATCGCTCCTAAATCCCCGGTAGCTCCCCAGACTCCGGATCTGGAGCTGGTCCTGGGCCTCGATGAACGTCCCCGCGATACCGGGTCCCGGGGAGGGCGCCCACTGGGTCCGGAAGTTCCCCATCACCCGGTTCTCCCAGCTCCAGTCGGGTGCGGTCGCGTTGCCCTGAATGTCGATGAGGATCCCCATCGCGAGCGAAGGAATCGTGGAGAGCTGCGCTGCGGTATAGCCAGCGGCGTTCTCTACGGTCGAGCCGGAGAACGACCCGTCGACCGTTCCGCGCAACACCCACTCGGGGGTCTCGGCGGGCGAAGGACGTGCGTCACGGACATCTCGCCCATCGGGACGGGCCAAGGCAGACAGCATCACGTCGCGCAGGGTGTCCGCGTGTCGTTCTCCATCCTCCTCGTGGGCCATCGGCTCCCAGCGAGTGCCACCGGGCAATGGGGGGAGTGCGTCGTCGCCTCCCTCCGCGAGAAATCGCAGGGTGACGACTCGATACATGGCCCCTGACACGGGCGCGCGACCGCGAATACGCAGGGCCTCGACAGTCACCCCTTCTTCGCTCCGCAGGCCCACGGTCAAGAGCTGGTGGCTCGCCGCGCGATCGTAGGCCAGGCGCAGCCAGCTCGCGGGAACGTCGGCCACCATCAGGGGCTCGTCATAGGGAATCGCCAAATAGAGATCACTGGCGCTGAACTGGGTGGGGTCCGCGGGCTCGAACTCACCGTCGATGGCCTCCACGTTGAAGAGCGCGACATCCGCGCTGGCGAATTCGCGGATCACACTCGCCGTGAGCGAGGCCATGCCTTCGCCGTCGATCGATCGCTCGAGGTGGCCCCCTGGCAGCGGGGTCCCCCAGCGCTCGCAGTAACGCGGGCCCACCACGCTCAAGAAGGTCTGCAAGGCGGGCGCGACCCAGGGCTCCACCAGCGGCGTCGCCAAGAGCTCGAAGCCCGCCGCGAACCTGTCGCTCCGTCCCACCGAGACCTCGACGCCGCTGCCCGGCGGCGGCGCGACTATCGCGGGGACCACGGTCGCGGGCCGCGCGAAGAGCAGATCCGCCCCGCCGCTCGCGAGCAACACCAGATCGGGCCGTCCGTCCTCGGGCAACCCCCGCGCGATGGCGAAGGCCTCGGGGCTGTCGACCTCGAGCACCGCGATCACCAAGGTCGCGCCGGCGGCACGCGCCACCCGCACCGCGATGGGTAGCCTCTCCGCGATGGGCTCGATGCTCAGGCCCTCGGACCTGTCGGGGGCGACCCGGCTCAGCGCTGCGGGATCGAGGAACGAGAGCACCGCCGCGCGCTCGATCCCCACATCGATCGGAAGGGGCGGATCATCGATGTCGCGCACCACGTCGCACAACGCGTTGGTGGGCTCGCAGTGGAGGTTACTGGCGATGTAGTCCAGGCCGGCGACCCGCAGCGCGAGCGCGACGCGCACCGTGCGATCCCGCGGCGCCGCGAGATCGGACTCCCCGAACGCGAGCGCCTGGTAGCCGAGGGCGGACACCAGGGCGGCGACCGCGTCGGGCGTCTCGCTGTTGGCGAAGCGCATCACCCCGTGGGGTGCCAGCAGGCCTCCGGTGTCCACCACCAGCGCGTCCGCGCCTCGACGAAGGAGCGGCCCGGTGAAGCCCGCGATCCCGTGCGGGACCACCTGCGGCGTCTCCTCGTGGCAGCGCGGCTCGCCGAAGCGCCCGGCGATCCCCGCCGTCGCGATCACCCGCGCCCCCTCCTGCACCGCGCGGCTCGATTGCGCGCGCGCCGTCCCCCCCAGCATCAGCCAGGCGAACAAGAATGAGACAGCAGCACCACGCATCGCGCCGGAGGTGTAGCGCCGATCACGGAGCACGCCGCGAGGACCGTGCGCGCGTCACCGCGGATGTTGCTTGCGCCACGCCGCTGGGCTGAGGCTGGTCTTGCTGCGGAACGAGAGCGTCAGCGCCCGCTCGGAGATCCCCACCCGTGCGCCGACGGTCGCGACCTTGTCGTCGCTCCCCGCCAGCAACGCTTGGGCCCGCCTGAGCCTCGCGGTCGAGAGCTCGGCGTGAAACGAGGTGCCGTGCTTTCGCAGGACCCGCTGAAGCGATCGCGGCGAGGTGCCCAGAGCTCGCTCGAGGCGCACCACACGAACGACGACCCAGTGACGGTGTATCGCCCCACCGTCGAGTCGAGGAACGTGTCGTAGTCGGTCTCGATCATGCGCCGTCCAGCGAGCGGCGAGGGTAGCCCGGATCGCGCGGGCGCTGGTGGTGCTCGCCCTGCTATCACCGCCGCCGTGGACTCCAGCGAACCGACCGACGACGCAGCGATCGCGCGCGAGCGGACCTCGCTCGGCGAGCTCGCGCTCCTGTTCTTGCGGCTGGGGACCACGGCGTTTGGCGGGCCGGCCGCGCACATCGCGATGCTGCGCGAAGAGGTGGTGGTGGCTCGTCGCTGGATGACGGAAGAGCGCTTCCTCGATCTGCTCGGCGCTACGAGCCTCATTCCCGGCCCCAACTCCACCGAGATGGCGATCCACGTCGGCTTCGAGCGCAGGGGCTTGCCCGGACTCTTGGTTGCGGGGCTCTGCTTCATCCTCCCCGCGATGGCGATAACCTGGGCGTGCGCTGCGGCCTACGTGACGTACGGCGCGCTGCCGCAGCTCGGCGCGCTCTTCTACGGCATCAAGCCGGTGATCCTCGCGATCGTGCTGAAGGCGATCGTCGGACTCGCGCCCAAGGCTGCGCGCACGACCCCGCTGCGCTTCGGCGGCGTCCTCCTTCTCGCGCTGGCGCTGTTCGGCTTCGACGAGCTCGCGCTGCTCTTCGGGAGCGGTCTGGGCTGCGCCATCGCGTTTGGCCGTCGGCCCGCGCCACCCACCGTGCCGCCGCCCAGCGCGCCGGCTTGCGATGCGCCGCCGCCTCCGGCCAAGCAGTGGATTCCCATCCTCGGTGGCGCCGCGGCCGGCAGCGCGATCAGCGCCTCGTCGATCTTCTGGGTCTTCCTCAAGATCGGATCGGTGCTCTTCGGAAGCGGCTACGTGCTGCTCGCGTTTCTGCGCGCCGATCTCGTCGAGCAGCGCGGCTGGCTCACCGAGGGACAGCTGCTCGACGCTATCGCCGTAGGTCAAGTGACACCAGGACCGGTGTTCACCACCGCGACGTTCGTCGGCTACCTCCTCGCAGGCAACGCGGGCGCGGCTGCCGCGACGCTCGGTATCTTCTTGCCCGCGTTCGTCTTCGTGGCGCTCAGCGGGCCATTGGTCCCGCGAATCCGCGGTAACCCCACCGCGGGCGCCTTCTTGGACGGGGTGAACATCGCGTCCTTGGCGCTGATGGCGAGCGTGACCATCGAGCTCGGCGCGGCAGCGGTCATCGACGTGCCGACGCTCGTGCTCGCGATCGGCGCCGCGGTGCTGGCGATACGCTTCTCGATAGGATCGACGTGGCTCCTCGCGCTCGGCGGGTTGGTCGGAGGCGTGGCATATTTGGCGTAGCTCAGCTCGGGAAGAACGGGCCGACCAGCTTCTCGGTGACCTCCCAGAGGCGCCGGGCCACGTCCTGATCGAGCGCGCGGGGATCGACGTGCGACTTGCCCACGGGCCCGCGCGCCTGACCGATGCCGGTCGGTCCGTAGTAGGCGCCGGGCTCTGCGGTGGGATCTGCGGCCGCCAGCACCAAGGGATACGCGCCGTGCTCCGCCTTCTGCGCGACGATCTTGTTGGTGATGCCGTAGAGGAATCGATAGAACTTGCTGCCGCCCTCCTGCCCCACACCGGCCGACTGTAGGTTGGTCGCCGAATACCCAGGATGACACGGGATACTCACCACCTTGCTGCCCCGCGCCGCCAAGCGCCGCTGGAGCTCGAAACCATACAGAAGGTTCGCCAGCTTGCTCTGTGCGTAGGCGTCGGTTGGGGTGTACTTCTTCTCGAACTGCAGGTCTTCGAACTGAATCCGATACATGCGGTGCGCAATCGAAGAGACCGGCACGATGCGTGCGGCGTTAGCCTCGAGGTGCTCGAAGAGCTGTGAGTTCAATCGGAAGTGTCCGAGGTGATTGGTGGCGAACTGGAGCTCGAAGCCCTCCTTGGTCCGCGTCTCGGGCGGCTGCATCACCCCGGCGTTGTTGATCAGCGCGTCGATCTTCGGGCACGCGGTCTTCAGTGCTTCAGCCGCGCTCTTCACGCTGTCTTGGTCCGAGAGATCCAACAGCACGAAGTCCACACTCGCGCCGGGCGAGTGCGCCTTCACCGTCTCGAGCGCTTCCTTGGCCTTGCTCGGTGAGCGTGCGGTGATGACGACGCGCGCGCCCTTCTTGGTGAGGATCTTGGCCGCCTCGAGCCCGAGACCGCTGTTGCCCCCGGTGATTGCGTAGGTCTTGCCACTCAGATCGGGGAGTCTCTCGGGGGTCCAGCGCATGTCGTCGTCCTCGTGCTCGTGGGGGCCGCCACTCTCGCCCGAGCGCTCGCCGCGAGCAACCGCGCACCGATCGGAGTTCGATACACCCTTTGCCTCGTGGTACGTCCGACGGCGTCATGACCCCTCGCCCCGCCGTCTCTCTCGTTCCCGCCGCCGTCTTCCTCGTGCTCGCCTCTGCCTGCGGAGGTGCGTCTCCGCCGCGCGCCACCACGCCGATGATCGATGTCAGCGACGCCCGCTTCTTCGCGGACGCGAGCAACGCGACCGGGCTCGACATCTACCGTCAGCTCGCGGCCGGCGATGGCAACCTCGCGATGTCGCCCGCCAGCATCTCGACCGCGCTCGCGATGACGTATGCGGGCGCGCGCGGCGAGACCGCTATGGTGATGTCGCGCGGGCTTCATCTCCACGCCACGCCCGACGAGGCCACCCGCTTGGCCGGTGCCGCCGTGCAGGCGTTCAACGACCCGTCGCGCACGGCCTACGAGCTGTCGGTCGCGAACCGCCTCTTCGGGGATCGCAGCTATCGGTTCGAGCCCGCGTTCGTTCGGCGCACTGGTGAGGCGTTCGGTGCGGAGCTCCAGGTCGTCGACTTCGGCGCCAGCGAAGAGGCGCGCGGGACGATCAACAGCTGGGTGTCGGATCGAACCCACCAGCGCATCGACGAGCTCTTGCCCGAAGGATCCGTCGATGGCGACACCCGCCTGGTGCTGGTGAACGCGGTCTATTTCCACGGGCGCTGGGCCCAGCCCTTCGACGCGGAAGCGACCTACGATGCGCCGTTCCACACCGCGGCAGGCGACGTGTCGGCGCCGACGATGCACCGCTTGGGCGGCCGCTACGGTGAGGACCAGAACACGGGTCGAGACGTGCAGCTCTACGCGCTGCCGTACGCGGCGTCGGAAGACGGACACGACGCAATGTCGATGCTCTTCGTGCTGCCCCGCAGTGCAGAGGACCTGCCGGCGATCGAGCAGTCACTCGATGCGGACGTCGTCTCGCGTTGGGCAGCCGCCACGCACGAGAACGACCAGATCCAGGTCGCGCTTCCTCGCTTCCGCATGGAGATCGACGCGTTCTCGCTACGGCCGGCGCTGATCGCGTTGGGCATGGGACCCATCTTCGAGGCCAACGCCGACTTCTCGGGCATGTCCCCCGAAGGCGAACAGCCCATCTACGTCAGCGACGTCTTCCATCAGGTCTTCGTCGAGCTGAACGAAGAAGGCACCGAGGCCGCCGCAGCGACCGCCGTGGTCATGACGATCGAGAGCGTGGCCATCACGGAGCCTCCCCGCTTCACCGCCGATCATCCCTTCCTGTTCTTTCTGCGCGACGACACCACGGGTGCGATCCTCTTCGCCGGTCGCGTCGCCCGCCCGACCTGAGGACTGCCGGCCTCGGAGCGCACCATGAGCAACGAGCGGGGTGTCGCTCGCATCGCTGCCCGTGCATCCTTCGGCTCCGATGAGCGCGCCCTACGACCCTTGGATCGACGCGAGCGCGTTGCGTTGTCCCCGCTGCCTGATGCCGTGGGATCCGAACTGGGTCGACTTCGATACCGAGAGCGCGACCTGTGTTCCGTGCCAACACCCTCACCCCCGACGACATGCGCGAGACCCTGGCCGCCGGGGTGAGCCCCGAGCAGATCCGCGATGCGCTCGAGGTCAGCTTCGCGTTCAACGTGACCCGTCGCCTCGCCGACGCGTTCGGCTTCACCATCGCGACGCCCGAGGCCTTCAGCGCGGGCGCGAAGCACCTTCTCTCGCGCGGCTACCGATGACCCCTCGCGTTCGGCCCGATCACGCCGTGGCGGATCAGCGCGGCGGTCCCCAGTCCGCCCGTGTAACCTCGCCCTTCGACATGAATGAACCGCTATTGCGCCTCTTTCTGGTTCGCCACGGCGAGACCGCGTGGTCGATGACGGGCCAGCACACCGGCACCACCGATCTGCCGCTGACCGAGCACGGTGAGGAGCAGGCGCGCGCACTCGCGCCGGCGCTCGCTTCGATCGGGTTCACCCGCGTGCTGAGCAGCCCCAGACTGCGCGCTCATCGAACGTGCGAGCTCACCGGGCTCGGCGCCCGTGCCGAGATCGAGCCCGACTTGGCCGAGTGGGACTACGGCGAGTACGAGGGCCTCCGCACCGCCGATGTTCGCGAGACCCGCCCCGGCTGGACGGTCTACCGAGACGGATGCCCAGGCGGTGAGATGCCCGACGACGTCGCGGCGCGCGCCGATCGGCTCATCGCCCGCCTCGCCTCGACCACAGGCAACATCGCCGTCTTCGGTCACGGTCAGTTCAGCACCATCCTGGCCGCGCGATGGATAGGTCTTCCGCCGCTCGCCGCCCAGCACCTCATGCTCGACCCGGCGACGCTGAGCATCCTGGGCCACAAGCACAGCGATCCCACGCTGCGCGTCATCACGCTTTGGAACGCGCCCCCTGCGCGGACGAGCTGAGCGGCTCAGCCGACGTAGCTCGCCAGGTGCTCGCCCGTCAGCGTCGCCTTCTTCGCCAGCTCGGCGGGCGTCCCTTCGAAGACGACGCGTCCACCTTCGTGGCCTGCACCAGGGCCCAGGTCGATGATCCAGTCCGCGTGGGCCATCACCGCTTGGTGGTGCTCGACAACGATCACGGACTTGCCCCCATCCACCAGCTTGTCGAGCAGTCCCAAGAGCTGCTGAAGATCCGCGAGGTGCAATCCCGTGGTCGGCTCGTCGAGTACGATCACGTCGCCGGCCTCTCCCATGTGGGTCGCCAGCTTCAGCCGCTGCCGTTCGCCTCCCGACAAAGTCGTCAGCGGCTGACCGAGACGTCGCTATCACCTCTCCGAGGGGAAACCTGATCTCAGCGCTGGATCATCTTCCAGCCGTTGCCGGAAGGATCGCGGAAGCCCGCGTCGATGGCGCCATAGCGCGCGATGGGCTCCTGAGTGAACTCGACGCCTTTGCGCTTCATCCGGTCATAGGCCGCATGGACGTCGGCGACCGCGAGCACCAGCGGCGGCATCGCGCCTTTGGCCAACGCTTCGCGCAGCGTCTGTGCGGTCGTTTCATCCACCGTCGGCGGCTGAGGCACGAAGAGCCCCAGCTGAAACGAGGGCTGATCGGGGTGCTGCACGGTGAGCCATCGGTAGTTGCCGTTGCGAGCGTCGGTGTGCACCACGAACCCCAGCTTCTCGACGTAGAACGTCAGCGCCTCGTCCTGATCGTGCACATACAAGCCGACCACCTGCACGCCATTGCTGCCTTTGCTCTCACTGCGCTTGGAACCATTGCTCATCAGGAATCCTCCGTGTTCGTGTCGGACGCAGAGGTACCTTCCTCCTCCAGCCGTCGCTTCTCCGAAACTGCGATCGTCAGCGCTGGGCGGTGGGCGGCCTGCAGGTAGCATTCGGGGAAGCTGCGATCCTGCGGCCCCGCCTTCGCCTCGGTTCGCAGCACGCTCGGGGTCTTCCCCATCACGTCGCGAAACGTCCGCCCGAACGTGCCCAGGCTCAAATACCCGGTCTGCATCGCGATCTCGATGATCGGCAGCTCGGTGTCGCGCAGCATCCCCGCCGCGCGCTCCATCCTCCGGGTCAACAAGTAGCGATGCGGGGGCACCCCGAACGCCTTCTTGAACGACCGGGCGAAGTGCGCCTCGGAGACCCCGCTGACCTTCGCCAGACGGCCCACCGGCCAGTCCTCGTGCGAGGCGCCGTCCATCCGGTCCTTGGCGCGCAAGAGCCGCCGCAGCATCTCCGGGTCCTGCATCGGCGGAGTCTATAGCGCGGCAGCGCATGCGCTCGCACGCCGCCTTGACTTGTGGGGAGCCCAAAGTCACCCAATCGGCAATGCACGGACTCCTCGTGAACGCGCCGCTCCCTGCCCCCGCGTGGCAGACCACGGCGTGGCTCAATACGGACGCGCCGCTCGACCTCGAGCGGCTGCGTGGCCGGGTCGTCATGCTCCACGCGTTTCAGATGCTCTGTCCGGGCTGCGTCGCGCGAGGGCTTCCCCAGGCCCAGCGCGTCGCGGAGGCGTTCGCCGACGCGCCCCTCGTCGTGGTCGGTATGCACACGGTGTTCGAGCACCACGACGCGATGAAGATCGAGTCCCTCCGAGCGTTTCTCTACGAGTACCGGTTTCGCTTCCCGGTCGGGGTGGACGCCCCGGATCCAGAGGGAGACGCCATCCCGCAGACGATGCGGGCGTATGGAATGCGGGGCACGCCGACGACGGTGCTCATCGACGCGCGAGGGCGTCGTCGCCGTCAGGTCTTCGGGGTGCACGACGATCTCTTGCTCGGGGCCGAGTTGCAGACCTTGCTGCTCGAGGCGAGCGCGAGTCCCAGCGCGCCCGTCGAAGAGGGCGTCAGCGGCGATGGCTGCGACGCGAACTCGTGTCCGGTCCCAGCGGGCGAGTCGCGAAGGGAGCCCTGACGAACTGCGAGGGATCAGCTCTCTCGCTCCGCTCGAACGCCCAAGCGCGCTGCTAGGGTGTGAAAATTGCTGCGGGCCATTCCGAGCGAACGAGCCGCGGCCGCCCAATTGCCGCCGCTCGCCTCGACCGCCGCGCGCACGGCCTTCTGCTTGGTCTCTTCGACGATGGCGCGCAGCGTCTTGCCACCGGTCGCGACCCACACCGACGGAGGCAGCTCGGGTGAGGCCTCGGGCGCCTCCGGCCGAAGCGACACCCCAGGACCGAGATCGAGGTGCTCGCGCTCGAGGCGGATGGGCGCGCCGCGGGCGTGGCTCGCGCTCGCGCGCAAGACGGCGCGACCGAGCACGTGATCCAGCTCCCGCACGTTGCCCGGCCACTCGGCGCCGACCAGTGCGGTACGCGCGCTCTCCGTGAGTCGAATGGGTCCCGGTCCCAGGCGTCGCCGGTACCGATCGAGAAACACCCCAGCAAGGAGCGGGATGTCGTCTCGCCGCGCTTTGAGCGGCGGGACCTCGATGGGATACATGTTCAGGCGGTGGTAGAGGTCCGCGCGAAAGCGTCCCTCGGCCACCTCTTTGACCAGGTCGCGGTTGGTGGCGGCGATCACCCGCACATCGACGTGGAGCAAGCGATCGGAGCCGACCCGCTGGATCTCCCCTTGTTGCAGGACACGCAGCAGCTTGGGTTGCACGGAGAGGGGGAGTTCACCGACCTCGTCGAGGAAGATCGTGCCCCGGTGTGCGAGCTCGAACTTCCCGCCTCGATCGGTGCTCGCGCCGGTGTAGGCGCCGCGCACGTGGCCGAAGAGCTCGCTCTCCACCACCGTCTCCGGGAGCGCAGCGCAGTTGATGTCGATGAGCGGCGCGTCGGCGCGGCGTGAGGCCTCGTGCACCGCGCGGGCGTCGTGATCTCCCGGTGCTGCTCGGGGCCGCCCAGAAGGTCGAGCGCGTCCATGGCGCCAAGCCGAGCTGTCCGCAGGGGCTTTCGTCGGCGCTCGAGCAGCTCGCGTCCGAGATGCACACCCACATGGACAAGGAAGAGCAGATCCTCTTCCCAGCGATCCGCTCGGGTGGCCGCGGCGCCCAACTCCACATGCCGGTGCGGGTGATGATGCAGGAGCACGACGATCACGGCGTAGGCCTGCGACGGATCCGGACTCTGGCGACGGACTTCGTGCCGCCCCCGGCCGCCTGCGCGACTTGGCGCGCGCTCTATGGCGGGCTCGCCAAGCTCGAAGGCGAGCTGATGGAGCACATCCACCTCGAGAACAACATCCTGTTCCCGGGCGCCCTGACCGACTCGAGCAAGCACGAGGCTTGATGTCCGGATCCGAGGGAGCCTGACGTGAGTTGACGGCAGGCTCCCCCGTAGCCCTGACGAGCACGAGGCGCTGCGATATGCGATGAGGGCGGCTCGATGACACACACGCTCTATCTGCTCTCGGTTTGGCTCCACATCCTCGCTGCGACCGTGTGGGTCGGCGGGATGCTGTTTCTGGTCCTCGTCATCGTGCCCTGGATGCGGAGCGGGGCGCGCGAGGACGCCGCGCGGATGCTGCGAGAGACGGGCGAGCGCTTCCGCAACGTTGGCTGGACCTGCTTCGCCGTCCTGCTCGTGACCGGGATCTACAACCTCTGGGTGCGCGGGGTCCGGCTCTCGGATCTGGGCGACGGAGAGTGGTGGAGCTCGCCGCTGGGCGAGGCGATCTTCTTGAAGCTAATCGTGTTCGGCCTGGTGCTCATCATCAGCGCCATTCACGATTTCGTAGTCGGGCCCCGCGCGACTGTGGAGATCGCGGCGGACCCACAGTCGGCTGTCGCCTTGGTGCAGCGCAGGCGCGCTTCGATGCTCGGGCGGCTCAACGTGCTGCTCGCGCTGATCCTGGTGGGGATTGGCGTCGTCATCGTGCGAGGTACACCCTGGTGACCATGCGGCGCATGGGCATCCTCGAGCACATCGGGCACACGCCCATCGTCTCCCTCGATCACATCGGCAAGGGGCTCCCGGTCCCAGTCCTGGTGAAGTGCGAGCACCTCAATCCGGGCGGCTCGATCAAGGACCGCCTCGCCCTCGCCATCGTCGAAGACGCCGAGCTGCGGGGCGTCCTTCGCGCAGGCATGACGTTGATCGAGGCGACCGCGGGCAACACCGGTGTCGGGCTGGCGCTCGTCGCCGCGACCCGAGGTTATGGGCTGGTGTGCGTGATGCCCGAGAAGATGTCGGTCGATAAGCGCGCCTCGCTCACGGCGCTCGGCGCGAAGGTGGTGATCACCCCGAACGCACCGCCGTCCAGTGCGGACCATTTCCGGAAGGTCGCGGCGCGGCTGTCCGACGAGAACGGCTGGTTCCTCACCGATCAGTTCTCCAATCCCGCCAACGTCCGGGTGCACGAAGAGACCACCGGGCGCGAGATCCTCGAGGCCACCCAGGGGCAGGTCGGCGCCTTCGTCGCAGGTGCGGGCACGGGCGGGACGATCAGCGGCGTCGGTCGCTGCTTGAAGGCGGCGCGCCCCAGCGTACGCGTCGTGCTCGCCGACCCGATCGGCTCCTCGCTCGCCGACTGGGTTGAGACCGGGACGCTCGGTCCGGACGGCTCTTATGCGGTCGAGGGCATCGGTGGGAGCGAGGCGCCCACCAACTTGCACCGCGACGTGATCGACGGGGCCGAGCGCGTCAGTGACGAGGAGAGCTTCGCCATGGTCCAGCGGCTGGTACGCGAGGAGGGGCTCTTGGTGGGGGGCTCGGCTGGCACCAACGTGGTCGCGGCCCTGCGGGTGGCGGCACGAGGAGACGTCGATGGACCGGTGGTCACCGTGCTACCCGACGCATGGGACCGCTACCGCGCCAAGCCCTGGATGCAGGGGTGGACCGCGTGACCCATCCGGTCGCTCACGGGCCTCTCGACCACGACGCCCTGTCCCACGATCCCATCTACCTCGATCACAACGCCACGACGCCGCTCCTGCCCGAGGTGTTCGACGCGATGGTCCCGTATCTGCGCGAGCGCTTCGGGAACCCATCGAGCGCCCACGTCTATGGGACCCGGGCGGCTCGCGCGGTGGCCGTCGCCCGCGAGCGCGTCGCCACGCTCCTTGGATGCGATCCCGATGAGGTGATCTTCACGTCGGGGGGAACCGAGGCGAACAACCTCGCGATCCGCGGCGCGGCAGCGCTTGCCCGACGACAGCACATCGTGACCACCGTGATCGAGCACCCCGCGACCGCGGGTCCGTGCGGGTGGTTGGAGGCCCACGGATGTCGGGTGAGCAGGATCGGCGTGGAGCCTGATGGCCAGGCCAGCCTCGCTGACGCGCGCGCCATGATCCTCGCGATGGGCGTCGCCCCCCAAGACGCGCTCGGGCTCGGTGCGCCTCACCCTCGGGCGCGGCACCACGGACGCCGCCATCGCCCAGGCCGCCGCGGCGCTCATTCGTTCGTGGCGCCAGCTGAGGGTTCGGTGGAGGGAGGCAGAGGGGATGTCGTCATGTGGGTCTCCGCGCCGAGCGGGGGACATACCATCCCACCAGACCTCGACGTACTCGCTAGGGGACGGGTGGACACGATGTGATGCTCGCGTCGCAAGCTCCGTGCTGGCACGGAGCCTGCGATGTGTCCACGAACGTTCTGAGAGGCGTTCCAAGACGGGCTCGTGACCATCAGTGTCCGAGGAGGGCCTGAAGACCTGGTCGGCATCCTGCTCGCATACCACCGCCTCCATGATCGCATGACCCGCGGGGGGTGTGTCCTCCGAGGTCACGCCGCGGCCACATCACTGTGTTCTGCCGAGACACGGTGTCCGCCAGATCATCGAGATACGACGGTGTTCCCAGCGCGTTTCATCCGCTGGTGGTCTTCATGCACGGCTCCGGCGAGGTCGCGCCGCTTGCCGCCGACGCCGCGCGCGTCATCAACCGCGCGTCGGTCCACGGTCCGTTCTCCCAGATTGCCGGCGGCGAGCGCCGCTTCGCCGACGCCAGCGCGATCGTGCTCGCGCCCATCGCGCCCAGCGAAGATGGCTGGTGGAACGACGGCAAGCTCCAGGCGTTCCTCGCCTACGCGGTCGTGCACTACCGCATCGACTGGCGCCGGGTGTACATCACCGGTGTCAGTATGGGCGGCGGTGGGACGTTCATGGTGGCAATCGCCACGGCGCGCGCGCGGCCGCGTATATCCCCATCTGCCCGGCGGGTCAGGCCAACGGCGCCGCGTACACCCATGTCCCCCTCTGGGCCTTTCACGCGGTGGGCGACGGGACCGTCACCATCGAGGAGCTCAACATCATCGATCTCTCGATGGGTGGCGGCGCCTTCGTGTCACTCGGCATCTTCCCGATCCGCACCTCGAGTGACGCGACGCTGCGTGTGCGGGGCGCGGCAGGCAACGACGGACTCCTCGTCGCCGACGCGATCGCAGTGGTGCGACGCGGTCCGCTCGCGACGCCCGACGCAGGCACCGATCCGGACGGCGGCACGACCGCAGGCGACGCAGGCCCCGGCGGTGACGCAGGCCCCGGCGGTGACGCCGGCCCCACGCGCGACGCCGGCCCCACGCGCGACGCCGGCGCCCGCGCCGACGGTGGCGATGATCCGAGCCTCGTCGGCACCTGCGGCTGCACTGCGAGCGCGCCCCGCTCTCCACCCGTCCTCGCGTTCGCGGCCCTCGGCGCGGTGGTGCTCCTCCGCACCCGCCGCCGCTCGTAGTCCCTCCGCGCGCGCCGCCTCGAACGACGTCAACACGTTCCCCGCCGGGTCGCGCAACTGCGCCTCGCGCCAGAGCCAAGGCTGATCGGTCGGCGGCTGATCGAAATCGACGCACCTCGCGCGTCACCACCGGGGGCTCTCACACCCACGTTGGGTTCAGAGGCACCGTGCAGCTCAGGCGGGTGGGCGCACCGTGTGGGCGCTGAGTAGGCGTCGAATCTTCTTCAGCAGCGCCTCGGGGAGGATGGGTTTCGCGAGAAACTCCACCCCAGAGTCGAGCACCCCGTGGTGCACGATCGTATTCTCGGTGTATCCCGAGACGAAGAGGACCTTCATGTCGGGCCGCAGAATGGCGAGGCGCTCCGCGAGCTGCTTTCCGTTCATGCGGGGCATCACCACGTCGGTGATGAGCAGGTGAATGGTCGCCGTGAACTGCTCGCAGAGCAGGAACGCTTCGCCTCCGTTCTGGGCTTCCAGGACGTGATATCCGTTGCGACGAAGGATGGTCTCCAGGATCCGCCGAACGGGGTCTTCGTCCTCCACCAGGAGGATCGTTTCCGTACCGCGAAGCGAACGCACGGGTTCGAGCTCCGGTGCGAGTGGGGCCTCGGCGCGGTCGGTTCGCGGCAAATAGATCTTGAACGTCGTGCCCTGACCCAGCTCGCTGTAGAGCCAGACGTGCCCCCCGCTCTGTTGCACGATCCCGTACACGGTGGACAGCCCAAGACCCGTGCCCTTGCCTCGCTCCTTGGTGGTGAAGAATGGGTCGAAGACCCGCTCCCGCGTCGCGCGATCCATGCCGACGCCCGTGTCCGTCACGGCGAGCATCACGTAGGGGCCCGGCGCGGCACCCGGGTGGGTCTCGCAATAGTCCTCGCCGAGAACGACGCTGGAGGTCTCGAGGGTGAGGGTGCCGCCGTCGGGCATGGCGTCACGGGCGTTGACCACCAGGTTCATGATCACCTGCTCGATCTGTCCCGCGTCGCCGAAGATCTTGCCCGCGTCTGGTGCGGTGACGACGTGCAGCTCGACATCCTCGCCGAGCACCCGTCCCAGCATCTTCCGCACACTCAGTACGATCGTGTTGATGTCGATGACGGTGGGCTCCAGGAGCTGCTTGCGGCTGAAGGCCAGCAGCTGCCGAGTGAGGGCGGTCGCTCGAAGTCCTGCCTGGTGAATCTCGGACAGGTCTTGCAGGATAGGGTCGTTCGGAGACGTATCCTCGAGCATCAAGCTCGTGTAGCTGAGGATCACCGAGAGCAGGTTGTTGAAGTCGTGGGCTATCCCTCCAGCGAGGGTGCCGATGGCCTCCATCTTCTGCGCCTGGCGCAGCCGCTCTTCGGACTGACGCAGCGCCTCCCGGGTGCGATGTTGTTCCGTCACGTCGCGGTGGACCCCGACGAAATGCGTGATCACCCCCGCTTCGTCGGTGACCGGCGCGATGTCGATGTCGACCCAGTAGGGCACGCCAGCCTTGGTGTAGTTGACCAGCTCCCCCCGCACGGGCTCGCCGCGCTCCAGCGCAGCGCGCATATCGCCGAGGCGAGCCCGGTCGGTCTCGGGACCCAGCAGCATCCTGGCCGTGCGACCGAGGATCTCTTCGGTGGCGTACCCGGTGATCTGGGTGAACGCATCGTTCACATACAGGACCTCCGGCCCCGGCTCGGACAGGGGCTCAGCCCGGGTGATCATCACGATGTCGTTCAGACGGGACACGCAGGTCTCGAGCAAGCGCAGACGCTCCACGTGCCGCGCGCGCTCCCGCTCCATCGCCTTGGCGGCCGTGACGTCGAGCACCGCCGCGAGGATGGCGGCACGCCCTCCGATCTCCAGGGTGTGCTTGGTGATCTGGACGTGCCGCACCTCACCGCGCTTGGTGCGGTGGAGGCGATCGTCGACGAAGACGATACCGGTCTGTCGCAACGTGGAAAGGGAGCTCTCGAGCGCTGGGTGATGCTCCGACACGACGATGTCCCTGAGCCCTATCGAGAGGAACTCCTCGCGGGTGTAGCCGTAGCCGCGAACCGCGGCGTCGTTCGCGTCCAAGAATTGGAGCGTAGCCGCGTCGGCGAGCCACATCGGCAGTGGGCTCGCGGTGAAGAGCAGCCGGTCGCGCTCGCCTGTGGCGCGCTCCTCGGTTACATCGTGCGCGCACGCATGGAGGAGACCGTTCGACGCGGGGATACACGACCACTGCAGGCGTCGGTAGCTGCCGTCCCTGCATCGGTAGCGGTTCTCGAAGCGTACGGTCGTGTGCCCTTCGGCGAGCCGGGTGCCTTCCCGCTCGGTGGCCTCGCGGTCCTCGGGATGAACGAGGTCGAGCCACGGGCAGGCGTAGAGCTCCTCCAAGGTCCAGCCCAACGTCGTCTCCCACGCCGAGTTGAGCTTCCGAAAGCGGCCCTCGGTAGTGGCGATGCAGAACAGGTCGAGCGAGAGCGCGAAGAAGCCCTCGCGCTCCTCCTCCAGGGTCTCGCGCTCGGTGATGTCCCGGAAGTTGGTGACGATGGCGGCGATGTCGGGGTCCTCGAGCCAGTTGGTCGCCGTGAGCTCCAACCAACGCTGCGTCCCATCGCGACGGCGAATTCGAAAGTCGAGCGACGCGCTCGCCCCTGGGCCCTTCATCACTTCGGCGAGAGTGGCCGCGAGCTTCGGTCGCTGATCCTCGTCCACGAAGTCCTGCCACGCGAGCTGCTGGGCCTCCTCGAGCGAGTAGCCCAGCATTCGATCGACGGCCGGGCTCTGGTAGATGCTTCGCACATCCGCGCCGAGCAGCGAGATGCCGTCCTTGCTCTTCTCGGTCATGGCCCGGAAGCGGGCCTCGCTGCGACGCAGCGCGCGCTCGACCTCGGTCCGGTCCGTAACCTCGCGCCAGGCCCAGAATTGAAGGCCTGGCGCGACGTTCGCGATCCGGCTGTAGTCGACGACCCGCGTCGCTCCGTCGGGCCGCTGGAGCGAGAACTGGCCCGGCGCCGCCCACTCCTCGAGGAACGCACCGCAGGCCCCTGCGGAACCGGCGTTCGGCGCCGCGAGGTCATCCAAGCGGCAACCGAGGAGCTGCTCTCGGGCCAGCCCGGCCAGGTCACACGCGGCCACGTTCGCGTCGACGATCTTCCGCTCCCCGTTGGTCAGGAGCAGCGGATCGGGGGAGCCGTCGAACACGGCGCGAAGGAGTGATTGGCTGGTACTCAGCTCACGTCTGAGAGCATCGAGCTCATCCATCGGAACCCTTGCCGAAGGATGGCGCGCGCCCCGTCCGTTGGGGTCGTTCCATAGGGGCCGAGGCTACCGCACCGATTCGTCCGAGCAAAGGGCGTGCGGCACGGTGCCCGGCGCCTGAGCGCTCACGGGTGTTGCTCCCACACCCAGTCGCGGATCTCGGGGAGGTCCTGCCCATGCACGTTGATGTACTGCCTGTGCTCGACGAGCTTCTCCTCGAGCGTTCGCTTCAGTGCGGCACCCCGCTCGGCGAGCTGCGGCAGCCGATGGACGACGTCCATGACCAGGTGGAAGCGGTCCATGTCGTTCAGGACCGTCATGTCGAACGGCGTCGTGATCGTGCCCTCTTCTTTGTAGCCCCGGACGTGGATGTTCTCGTGGTTGGTGCGCCGGTAGGTCAGCCTGTGAATCAGCCACGGATACGCGTGGAACGCAAAGATCACCGGCTTGTCCGTGGTGAACAGCGCGTCGAAGTCGGCGTCGCTCAATCCGTGGGGGTGCTCTTTCACGGGCTGCAGCCTCATGAGGTCCACCACGTTGACCACCCGCACTTTGAGATCCGGAAGGTGCGCCCGGAGGATCGAGACCGCGGCGAGCGTCTCCAGCGTGGGCACATCACCACAGCAGGCCATGACCACGTCGGGCGAAGCCTCCCCACCGCTGCTGGCCCAGTGCCAGATCCCGATGCCGTCGGCGCAGTGCTTGGCAGCCGCGTCCATCGTCAGCCACTGCGGCGCGGGGTGTTTGCCCGCGATGACGACGTTCACGTAGTGCCGGCTGCGCAGACAGTGGTCCATGACGGACAGGAGACAGTTCGCGTCCGGCGGCAGATACACCCGCACGACCTCGGCCTTCTTGTTCACGACGACGTCGATGAACCCAGGGTCCTGGTGGGTGAAGCCGTTGTGGTCCTGGCGCCAAACGTGCGATGCGAGCAGGTAGTTCAGCGATGCAATCTTGGGCCGCCAGGGCAGGGTCGCGGTGACCTTGAGCCACTTGGCGTGCTGGTTGAACATCGAATCGACGATGTGAATGAAGGCCTCATAGCTGTTGAAGATGCCGTGTCGCCCGGTGAGCAGGTAGCCCTCGAGCCAGCCCTCACACTGATGCTCGCTCAGCATCTCCACCACGCGTCCCTCGGCCGCGAGGAACTCGTCGTTCGGTTCGATGGGCGCATCCCACTGGCGCTCGGTCACCTCGAAGAGTGCTCCTAGCCCGTTGGAGATCGTCTCGTCCGGGCCGAAGACGCGGAAGTTGCGGGCCTCGTCGTTGAGTTTGGTGACATCGCGCAGGAAGGGGCCCAGGACCCGGGTGTCGCCTATCCCTCGGACACCCGGATGGGGTACGGCCGCCGCGTACTCACGGAAGTCCGGCATACGGAGATCGCGGAGCAAGAGACCGCCGTTCGCGTGAGGGTTGGCGCCCATGCGTCGAGTGCCCGTTGGCGCGAGCTCTGCCAACTCCGCCATCAGCCGCCCCTCCCGATCGAAGAGCACGTCGGGCTGGTAGCTCCTCAGCCAAGCTTCGAGCGCGAACAGATGCTCGGGACGCTCCGCGCTCGGCTTGAGTGGCACTTGGTGCGAGCGGAAAGAATCCTCGTTCGGCAACCCATCGACGACCTTCGGCCCCGTCCAGCCTTTCGGGGACCGAAGGACGATCATCGGCCAGCGAGGCCGCACTCGGTTGCCGTGGAGGCGCGCGTCCGTCTGGATCTTCTTGATGTGCTCGACGGCCGTATCGAGCGCAGTCGCCATCGCCTCGTGCATCAGCGTCGGTTCGTGCCCCTCGACGAAGATGGGTGTCCAGCCATAGCCGTAGAAGAGCTGCCTGAGTTCATCGGGCTCGATGCGCGCCAGGACGGTCGGGTTGGCGATCTTGTAGCCGTTGAGATGCAGGATGGGCAGCACCGCCCCATCGGTCGCGGCGTTCAGGAACTTGTTCGAATGCCACGCGGTGGCGAGCGGCCCGGTCTCTGCCTCGCCGTCACCGACCACGCAGGCGACGATCAAGTCTGGATTGTCGAACACGGCGCCGAACGAGTGGCTGAGGGAATAGCCGAGCTCCCCGCCCTCGTGGATAGATCCCGGGCACTCGGGCGAGGCATGGCTAGGAATGCCTCCGGGGAACGAGAACTGAAGAAACAGCTTCTGCAGCCCCGCCTCGTCCTGGCTGATGTGGGGATAGACCTCGCTGTAGGTCCCCTCCAGATAGGTATTGGCGACGACCGCCGGTCCGCCATGCCCGGGGCCGGACACGTAGATCATGTCCAGATCGAACTTCTTGATGACCCGATTCAGGTGCACGTAGATGAAGTTTTGTCCTGGCGTGGTGCCCCAGTGGCCGAGGAGCATGTGTTTGATGTCCGTCAGGGCGAGCGGACGCTTCAAGAGCGGGTTGTCGTACAGGTACATCTGCCCGACGGAGAGGTAGTTGGTGGCGCGCCAGTAGGCGTCCATCCGGTGCAAGAGCTCTGGGGTCAGCGTCTTGGTGGTCGTGTTCATGGTTCACTCCGAGTCGTGTGTCTGGTCGCCGAGGGGGCGTATCCGGAGACCGCGTCGAAGAGCTCTTCGTCGATGCGCTGCTGCCGGAGGCGGTGGAAGGTGGTGCGGAGCTCTTGGAGCAGCTCGTCGATGTTCTTGTCGGCGCGCTGCATCGCCGCGAGTCGACTGGCGTTCTCGCTCGCGAGGGACTCGGCGCACGCCCGATAGAGCGAGATGAAGAGGTACTCTCGAATCAGCGAGTGCAGGGCGAGGGGAGCACCGCCGAGGACCTCGGGGAGCGTCGATGTGGGCCAGCCGACGCCCGCCAGCCGCTGCTGCCACGCCTCGTCCAAGGGGAGCAGGCGCTGGTGGACGGGCTCGTAGAGCGCCCCGGGTTGGGGGCGATTGTGAAAGACATACAGGCGTGTGTACCTGCCTCGTGTCCGATGCGCCTCGGTCTGGAGCTGCATCTGCCCCACCAGCGGGGCAATGGCATTGACCGCGGTGGGCACGGAGAAGACACCCACCACCGCCAGGCCCGAGTCCAAGAGCCGTGCGTGCATGCGCTCGCCGACGGTCCACACCGCAGGGGTGCCCGGCAGCGCAGCGAGCGTCTCGATCACGTAGTCCGCCAGGACATCGTTGAACTGCCCCACGAGACCCTGATCGGTCCCGAAGACGACGGCGCCAATCGTGTCGCCTTCGGGCGCTGCTGGCGAACCCGTCGCCGATTGCTCGCGAAGGCACGCGCCCAGGCCGAGCTCGATCGTCCGGTGGTAGTCCTCGAGCGCCCGGACGGAGTTCTCGTATTGACCGATGCTCGCCGCAGCCACCGCTCTCATGGTCCGGACGACCGACTGCAGGTCGTCCGCGCCGGTGATCTTTCTTCGAAGACTGGCCGTCGTGTCGCTCACGACGGCGTCGCTGGCTCGGCATCGAGCGCCGCTCGGGCGTCCGCGGCGGGCTCATCGCTGGCGTGCTGGAGCTCGGGCTGAAAGCGTGTCAGGGCCTGCGTCGCGACACCCAGGATCACCGCCCGGTCCTCGTCGCTGAGCTTCGCCGCCGTCTCGAAGCGTGCACGAACGTCCTCCGGGAGCGTCGAGCTTGCGTCCGACAACGCCTGCTCGGCGTCCTTCATCGCGTCGATGTCGACCCCGTCGAGAAGGCCGGTGCTCAGCGCCAATAGGATGGTGATCTGCGCGGGCACCGACACCGGGGTGAACTCGGGCTGCTTCAGGCAGGCGCGGATCCGCCGACCATGCTCGATGCTCTTCTTGGTGTCGGCATCCAGCCGAGCACCGAAGCGAGCGAACGTCTCCAGCTCCTCGAACTGTGCGTAGGCGAGCTTCAGATCGCCGGCCACCGCGCGGTAGGTCGCTCGCTGGGCCTTGCCGCCGACGCGCGAGACGGACTTGCCGACATCGACGGCTGGCAGGACGCCCAAATCGAAGAGTGAGGGGGAGAGGTAGATCTGCCCGTCGGTAATCGAGATGAGGTTGGTGGGAATGTAGGCCGAGATGTCCTGGGCTTCCGTCTCGATGACGGGCAGCGCCGTCAGCGAGCCGCCGCCGAGCTCGTCGTTCAGGTGCGTCGCCCGCTCCAGGAGTCGGGAGTGGATGTAGAAGATGTCGCCGGGGAAGGCCTCGCGACCCGGCGGGCGCCTGAGCAGAAGCGAGAGCTCGCGGTAGGCGCGCGCGTGGTGGGTGAGGTCGTCATAGACGATCAGCACATCGCGCCCGGCCTCCATGAAATGCTCCGCGATGCTCGTCGCGGCGTAGGGCGCGATGAACGCGAGACCGGGAGGCTCGTTGCCCTCGGTCACGATCACCACTGTGTATTTCATCGCGTCCTTCGCTCGAAGTAGAGCGATGGACTTCGCGACGGCCGACGCGCGCTGTCCGATGGCGCAATAGACGCACACCACGTCTTGGTCCCGCTGGTTCAGGATCGTGTTGATGGCGATGGCCGTCTTGCCCGTCTGTCGGTCGCCCAGGATGAGTTCGCGCTGACCGCGGCCGATGGGGATCAGCGCATCGATGACCTTGATGCCGGTCTGCAGGGGCACGACCACGGGCGCCCTGTCCATGATGGGCGGCGCCGGACGCTCGATGGGCAGGCGCTCGCTCGTCACCAACGGGGCCCCTCCGTCGAGCGGTCGGCCGAGCGGGGTGATGACCCGCCCGAGGAGCGCATCGCCCACGCCCACGTCCATGACCCGGCCGGTTCGCCGAACCTCATCGCCAGCTTGCAGATGCCAGTACTCTCCGAGCAGCACGACGCCGACCTCCTCCTCGTCCACGTTGAACGCGATGCCGACCACGCCGCCCGGAAACTCGATGAGCTCGTCGAATCCGACGCTCGGCAGCCCCGAGATTCGGGCGATGCCCGTGGACACGTTGGTGATCGTGCCGACTTCGCGCGGCGTCAGTTGGGGAGTGAAGGCGGTGAGCGCCTGGTCGATGCCAGAGAACGCACCGTCGAACACGCTCGCTAGATCGGGGGCGTCCATCGTCAGGCGTTCCCTGCCGCGACCGCCGGTGTCGCCGCAGTGGCTCGAACAGGCGCGCCCCCTTTGGGCTCGGCCTTGGCCGTCGGGTTAGGGACCGTCTTGTCGGCCAGGAGCTCGGTGACCCCCTGCTCGAGCGAGGTGAGATAGTCGTCGATGCTCCAGCCGATCTTCTGTCCCCCGCAGCTCAGCTCAATCCCACTGATCGTGCTCGGCGCAACCTCGAAGCGAAGCTCGACATCGGCGGCGAACGTCTCGTTGAGGGCATTGCGAATGATGCCCTGCTCTCGGGCGGGCAGCTCGAAGGCGCTCCGCACCACAGCGGTTTCAGGCGCGCTCTTCAGCGCACGCTCGAGCTGCTCCTTCGTCTCGCTGCTCATCTCCGCTAGACGGCGTGTGAAGACCTCGCCGAGCCGCTCCTCGAGGCTCGTGGTCGCCAGCTCCTCCAGCGCCCTGCGCGCGATCTGGAACACCACGTCTCGGGTGCGACGGGTGAGCGCCTCGCCCAGCGCCCGAGCTTCCGTCCGCAGCGCCTCCTCTCGCTTGGCCGCCAGCGCGTCCGCCGAATGGCGCGCAGCGTCGAGCAGGCGCTCGCGCTCGGTCTGGGCGTCCTTGGTCGCTTTGCGCAGTAGCGCGCCGCGCTCCCGATCGAAGTCCTCGTTCTTTTGGCGGAACGCGTCCTGCTCCTTCTTGGCCTCGGCCCTCTTGGCGTCGGCATCCGCGAGCTCCGCGGCGATCCGCTTCTCGCGCTCGTCGATGGCGTGGAGGATGGGTTTGTAGAGAAAGCGCTTCATCAGGTAGATGAGCACCAAAAAATTGAGCGCCTGCGCTCCGACGGTGAACCAGTCGATCAGCACGGCTAGCTCCCTGCGGCCTCGAGAAAGTGGCTCCAGAAGGGGTTCGCGAAGATCAGGATCATCGAGATGACGAAGCAGTAGATCGCGCACGACTCGATCATCGCGAGCCCCACGAAGAGCGTTCGGGTGATGGTGGCGGACGCGTCAGGCTGCTGCGCCAGCGCGCTCAGCGCCGTGGCCACCGCTTTTCCCTCCGCGAACGAGGGGCCCATCGTGCCAAAGGCCGTGGTGATGCCGGCGCACGACATCGATACCACTGCGATGGTCGTCAAACTGTCCATGGTTCTATCCTCTGGCGCCTCACGTGCTGGGCGCCGGTTGCAACTTGGGTTTACGGGTTTGGGTCCGCACCGCGGCCGCGATGTAGACGGCCGCCAAAATAGTGAAGATGTAGGCCTGCACCATGCCGGTGAGCAGGCCGAGCGCCGTCATGACGATGGGAAAGAGAAAGGGGGTGATGGTGAGTAGAATCGCGATGATCATCGCGCCGCTCATCATGTTGCCGAAGAGACGCACCGCGAGTGCCAGCGTGCGCGAGATCTCGCTGATGATGTTGAAGGGCAGCATGATGAACGTCGGCTCGATGTAGCTCTTCAGGTAGCCGCCCAACCCCTTCTCCTGGATCCCGAAGAGCGGCACGGCGACCAGGACGCAAAGGGCGAGCGCCGCGGTGGTCGAGAGTGAACCCGTAGGCGGCGCGTATCCAGGTAGAACGGTGCAGAGCGCCGAGGTCGCGACGAACAGAAAGAGCGTGCCCAAGAAAGTCAGGTACTTCTCGGGATGCGCCAGCCCGACCTCCTCGATTTGCTTCATGATGCCGGTGACGACGATCTCGAGGAGGTTCTGCCAGCGGGTGCGCGACAGATCCGTCGAGAGCTTCCGGGTGATCAGCGCGGAGCCGACGGTGAGCAGGAGCATCACGGCCCAGGTGAACACAATCGTCGCATTCAGGCGCACGAACCCGTACCGCCAGAAGATCATCTCGTCGGGAGTGAGGGGCACGGCTCAAGCCCTCCTGTCGATCGGTCGTTGCCGAGTGAACCAGGTGACGGCGCCCCGCCCGATGGCGAATCCCACCAGGCACGCCACCATCCGCGGCCACTCGCCCCCCGACACGACGTAGAAGCCCCACAGCGCCAGACCCATTCGCACGAGCAGGCTACCGCCGAACCAGGCCGCGGGTTGGTCCGACGCCATCCCTTTCTGGAGGGTCCACCAGAGTCCGCCGAAGAACATCCCGCCGAGCGCGACGCCGGCCAGGCCCGCGACGATCAACATGGGAGTGTCATTCATGCTCGTCCTCCTGCTGGTCCTTCATGGCGTCCGTCTCTTTGGCGACCCAGTGCCACGCGTTGAGACACCCGAGCGCCAGGCCTGCTATGAGGAGGGCCAGCGTCCAGGAGAACTGTCCCGGCTGGCTCTCGTCGAGCCACATGCCCAGCGCCGCGCCAATCAGCGTGGGGACGACGACCGACCAGCCGACGAGGCCCATCATCCCGAGTCCGAACCAGACACCGTGCGAAGGATTGCGACGCGCGGCGAGCTTCCGTGTCACCTGCGCGCTGACGGCTCGGTCCAGCGGTCGCTCGGGCGGCTCTCGATCAGTCATGGTGAAGCCTCATGAATCGGCGTACGAAACCCAGTTCGAGCTTCGCCATGACCGCGCGCACGCTCTGTTCCTGCTCGTCCAGCGTCACGAACTCCCGCTCGACGGAATCTCGCAGCTGGCGCAGTCCCTTGCCGCTGCTGCCCATCGCGCGGCGCACGGACACCAAGACGTCTGGGCCCGTCTTGATCATGACGCCTTCGTCGACCGCGAGGACCACCTCCCCTTCGGCCTCGGTCTCGTAGGTCAGGATGCCGGGCGCGAGCGGGGCGACGCAGTCGAGCCGACGCGGCAAGAGGCCGAACGAGCCCGCGCGCGTCTCGGCGACGATGCGCGACACACCGGTCTTCTCGGCGAAGACCTCGAAAGGCAGGAGGATCTTGAGGTTCATCATACGGGGGCCGCCTGCTCGGCCGGTTGCTCGGCTGCTTGCTCGGCTGCTTGCTCGGCCGCTTGGTCGGGCACGGCAGGCGGTCGCTTGGCCTCGCCGATGGCGCCGATCATGTAGAGCGCGCTCTCGGGGTAGTCCGCGAACTCGTCGCGCAGGATTCGCTCGCAGCCATCGAGCGAGTCTTTCAGACTCACGAGCTTGCCCGTCAGGCCGGTGAACTGCTCGGTGGTGAAGAAGGGCTGGGTCAGGAATCGCTCCAGCCGTCGCGCGCGCGCCACCACCTTGCGATCGCGCGGTGAGAGCTGCTCCAGCCCGAGCATGGCGATGATGTCTTTGAGGTCCGCGTACTGAGCGAGGGTTTGCCGAATCTGCTGCGCCAGGGCGTAGTGCCGCTCTCCCACGACGCCCGGTGTGGTCATCTTGGAGTTGGACTGCAGGGGATCAATCGCCGGGTAGAGACCCTCGGCCGAGCGCTTGCGCGACAGTACGATCGACGCAGAAAGATGGGAGAACGTGTGAACCGCCGCCGGATCGGTGAAGTCGTCCGCCGGGACGTACACCGCCTGAATCGAGGTGATCGCGCCCGCGTCGGTGTTGGCGATGCGCTCCTCGAATCCGGCGAGTTCCGTGCCCATCGTGGGCTGGTAACCCAGTCGAGACGGCATCTGCCCCATGAGCCCCGAGACCTCCATCCCCGCCTGGATGAAGCGGAAGATGTTGTCGACCAGCAGCAGCACATCCCGGTGCTCGTCGTCCCGAAAATACTCGGCCATCGTGAGCGCCGCGTGCCCCACCCGGAAGCGCGCGCCGGGTGGCTCGTTCATCTGGCCGAAGATCATCACCATGTTCGGCAGCACGCCGGCCTCCTTCATCTCTCGGTAGAGTTCCTCGCCCTCGCGACAGCGCTCGCCGATGCCGCAGAAGATGCTCACGCCCTCCTCATGCTCGACCATGTTGTGGATCATCTCGGTGAGGAGCACGGTCTTTCCGACACCCGCCCCACCAAATAGCCCCGCTTTTCCGCCCCGCTCGAGCGGCAACAGGACGTCGATCATCTTGATTCCGGTCTCGAAGACCTCGGACGTGGTGGAGCGTCGCTCCAGCGGTGGAGGTGCCCGATGCACCGAGCGCCATTCGATGTCCGAGAGCGCATCTCCGCGGTCGATCACGTTGCCGAACACGTCGAACATTCGCGAGAGGATCGCTTTGCCGACGGGCGCCTTCAGGGGGCCGCCTGTGTCCTCTACCGCCATCCCGCGCGCGAGCCCCTGGGTCGGCGTCAACGCGATCCCCCGCACGTGCCGAGCATCTCGCTGGACCAGCACCTCGATGACGATCCGCCGGTCCTTGCCAGCATGAAGCATCGAGTGGATGGGCGGAAGGTACCCATCGAACCGAATGTCGACGACGCTTCCGCGCACCGCCACGACGACGCCGAGGTTCGGTGGGGCGCCCGGCTTCGCTCGATCGTGGGGATGCATCTCGCGTCGCATGCGGCTCCCCTGAGCGTGCAAGAGGGGGGCCGGGATGCGCAGCGGCAGTCGCTCCATCAGAACGAATGCCACCAGCGTCGATACGATGGGACCCGCTCCGGTCCCGGGTCCGAGCTCGTTGCTTGGCGCGCTTCTCGCACCGCGCGAACCCCCAAGGAAGGAACGAGACCCATGCAGATTCGACTCAACACCGGCAAGAACATCGAGGGCGGCGAGGCGCTCGCAGCCCACGTAGAGGCCACCGTGACGAAGGCGCTGAACCACCTGAGCGCTCACGTCACACGTGTGGAAGTTCATCTCAGCGACGAGAACGGGGATAAGGGTGGCCCAAACGACAAGCGGTGTGTGATGGAGGCCCGTGTCGAGGGGCGGCAGCCCAGCGCGGTCACCTGTGATGCGGCGACCGTGTCCCACGCGATCAGTGGCGCCGCCGACAAGCTGAAGAGTTCCCTGGAGAGCACGCTGAAGCGGCTACACGAACATCGCTGAGCACGCTCCAGCGCAGGCGGCTCCAGCGGAGGCGTGGCATACGCTGCAAATCGACGTCGCCGCGACGCAGCTCGGGAGCGACGCAACGCGTGGATTGACGAACGACGAGGCCGCCCGCCGGCTCACACAGTTCGGCCCGAATCAGCTGGAGCAGGCGCAGGGACGATCGCTGTTCGCGATTCTCCTCAGTCAGTTCAAGAGCGTTCTGGTGCTGCTGCTCCTGGTCGCGGCAGGGATCGCGGCTGGCACGGGCGACTATCTCGAGGGGGGGGCTATCGTCGTGGTCCTCGCGCTGAATGCCACGATCGGCTTTCTCACCGAGTGGAAGGCGCAGCGCACCCTGGGCGCGCTTCAGAAGCAGACGGTCCTCTCGGCGCGGGTGATTCGCGACGGCGCAGAGCGTGAGATCCCCGCGGCGCAGCTGGTCCCAGGCGACGTCGTCGTCCTCGAGGCGGGTGCGCGCGTCCCGGCGGACGGGCGGATCATCGAGAGTGTGCGTCTTCAGATCGAGGAGGCGGCGCTCACGGGAGAATCGAAGGCGGTCACCAAATCGATCGAGGCGATAGCCGACGCCGACGCGCCCCTCGCGGACCGAACCAGCGTGGCATTCATGGGCACGACGATCATCGACGGTCGGGGCCGACTCCTGGTCACGGGCACCGGCGTCGCGACCGAGATGGGCAAGATTGGCGTCCTCATCGAGGCGGCCAAGACCGACGACACCCCGCTCGAGAAGAAGCTGACACGCCTGGGTCACGTCCTGCTCGTGGTCGTGTTGGTGCTCTGCGCGGTCATCGTGCTGGCGGGTTGGCTTCGTGGCCACACGTTCCTCTACATGCTCGAGGTGGGCATCTCACTCGCCATCGCCGCGGTGCCCGAGGGGCTGCCTGCCGTCTCCACGATGACGCTCGCGCTCGGGATGCAGCGCATGGCCCGCATGGGTGCGCTCGTCCGACGTCTTCCCGCGGTCGAGACGCTGGGCTCCACCACGGTCATCTGCACCGACAAGACGGGCACCCTCACCCGCAACGAGATGACGGTGGCGGCGTTCGTGCTGGACGCGGGCCGGATCGACGTCACAGGCGCGGGCTACGCGCCGGTCGGGGAGTTTCGCTCGAAGGATCAGAAGGTGGAGCCCGGCGCCGACGCCCAGCTCACCCTCGCGCTGCGCATCGGCGCGCTGTGCAACGACGCGAAGGTCGACCACCCCGGGAGCGAGGACGCCGTGCTCGGCGATCCCACCGAGGCCGCGTTGATCGTCGCGGCGCAGAAGGCGGGCATGAAGATGGTCGCGCTCGAGAGCGAGTTTCCTCGGGTCAGCGAGCAGCCCTTCGACAGCGTAGCGAAGCGAATGGCCACCGTGCACCGCAAACCTGACGGTCAGCGGATCATGTTCGTGAAGGGTTCGCCGGCGTCCTTGTTCGCGGCGAGCTCGTCGCAATTGGGCCGTGAGGGAGTCAGGCCCTTCACGGCGGACGATCGCGCGCGCTGGGACAAGGAAAATCAGGAGCTCGCGGGGGCCGCCCTGCGGGTGCTCGCCTTGGGCTATCGAGATCTGCCGGAAGGCCAGGGCGAGCACGACGACGCGTCCAAGGATCTGATCTTCGTCGGCCTGGTGGGCATGACCGACCCGCTTCGTGAGGAGGCGAAGGCCGCGATCGCCACCTGTCGCGAGGCGGGTATTCGTTCGGTGATGATCACCGGTGATCAGCTGATCACCGCGACCGAGATCGCCCGACAGCTCGGCATCGACCGTGATCTGAACGGGAAGCCGCTTCGGATCGTGCACGCGAAAGAGCTGACGAACCTCGACGCCGCGGGATGGCGAGACACCGTGAACGGGGCCGCGGTGTTCGCTCGGGTGTCGCCCGAGCACAAGCTTCAGATCGTCCAAGCGCTGCAGGCCGAGGGGCAGATCGTGGCCATGACCGGCGATGGGGTGAACGACGCGCCCGCCTTGAAGAAAGCCGACATCGGCATCGCCATGGGCATCAAAGGCACGGAGGTCGCCAAGGAGACGGCGGACATGGTGCTGGTCGACGACAACTTCGCGACGATCGTCCGCGCCGTCGAGCAGGGACGGATCCTTTACGCGAACATCCTCCGCTTCATCCTCTACCTCTTCTCCTGCAACATCGCGGAGCTCCTGACCGTGTTCGTCGCGCTGATGGTGGCCTGGCCCCTGCCGCTGGGTGCGCTGCAGATCCTGTGGCTGAACATGATCACCGACATCTTCCCCGCGCTCGCGCTGGCGCTGGAGCCTTCGGCGCCCGGCATGATGCAGCGGCCTCCGCACGACCCCAAGGCGCCGCTCTTGCCGGCGCGCCTCTTGGCGCTGATCGGCTGGCAAGGGGCGCTCCTGGCCGCGGTCACGCTGCTCGCCTTCTTCCTCGGCATGCAGATGCACGGTGTGGAAGGCGAGGGGTTGAAGCGCGCGATCACCGTGACGTTCATGACGCTCGCGCTCGTGCAGGTGGTGCACGTCTTCAGCGCACGATCGGAGACGGGCTCGGCGTTCGACTCCCGGCTCTTCGCGAACGGTTGGCTGTGGGGCGCCGTGGTGCTCTGCATTCTCCTGCAGTTGGCAGCGGTGTACGTGCCGTTTTTGCAGAGCATCCTGCACACCGCTCCCCTCGACGCACGAGACTGGGGTCTCGTCGCCGGTTGCGCGCTCCTACCCCTCGGCGTCATCGAGATCGTGAAGGGGATTCAACGCCACTTCGCGTCGCGGTCGGCGACCACGTGAGCGAGTCTTCCAGCGTGCCGGCGAGTCCTGCGCCGCTCGCACAGGACCTGGAGATCGAAGGCCTCACCGGCCTCCGCGAGGAGGACGCGAGCACCCGTCTACGACAGGATGGGCCGAACGAGCTCTTGATCCAGCGAAAGCGAAACTTGCTCGCGATCGTCCTCGAGGTCCTGCGCGAGCCGATGTTCCTCATGCTCGTCTCTGCCGGGGTCGTGTATCTCCTGCTCGGCGAGCCGGGCGATGCCGCGATGCTCCTCGGCTTCGTCGTCGTGGTGATGACGATCACCATCGTGCAAGCGCGCCGAACCGAGAATGCGCTCGAGGCGCTGCGCGACCTCTCGAGTCCACGCGCCCTCGTGATTCGCGACGGGCAACGCCGGCGCATCGCAGGGCGTGAGGTCGTCACCGGCGACCTCGTGATTCTCGCGGAAGGGGATCGCATCCCTGCGGATGGTCTGCTCCGGCAAGCGCTCCACCTCGCGACGGACGAGTCCCTGCTGACGGGCGAGTCGGTGCCCGTTCGCAAAGTGCCCTCCACCGAGGCGCAGGTCCTGGACCGACCCGGTGGCGATGACCTGCCCTCGGTGTTCTCCGGGACGCTCGTCACGTCGGGGCAAGGCATCGTCGAAGTCGAAGCCACGGGGCCCCGCGCGGAGCTCGGCAAGATCGGGAAGGCGCTCGAGCAGACGACACCGGAGCCGACGACGCTGCAGACGGGTACGCGGCGCGTCGTTCGCGTACTCGCGATCACGGGACTCGGCGCCTGCTGCGTCGTGGTGGTGGCGTTCGCGCTCACCCGCGGCGGCGGCGCCGAGGCTTGGAAGGAAGGCTTTCTCGCTGGCATCGCGATGGCGATGGCCATCCTCCCCGAGGAGTTCCCCGTCGTGCTCACGATCTTTCTCGCGCTCGGCGCGTGGAGGCTGTCGCGCAGCCGGGTGCTCACGCGACGGATGCCCGCGGTCGAGATGCTGGGCGCCGCCACCGTGCTCTGCGTCGATAAGACGGGGACCCTCACTCAGAACCAGATGACGCTGCGCAAGCTCGCCGTCGCCGGTCGCTCCACGGACCTGGATGCACTCGAGGGCGCGCTCCCCGAGGCGCTGCATACGCTCATCGAGCACGCGATCCTCGCGAGCAAGCGCGACCCGTTCGACCCGATGGAGCGCGCCCTCCACGAGGCTGGTGACCGTCTCCTCGGGAACACCGAGCACCTGCATCCGGGCTGGTCCCTGGAGCGCGAATACCCGCTCACGCCCGGCCTGCTGGCCGTGAGTCACGCGTGGCGCAACGGGAGCAACGACGACGTCGTGGTGTCCACGAAGGGCGCGCCCGAGGCCATCGGCGAGCTCTGTCGTCTCACCCCGGAGCAGCGCGCTTCGCTCGCTCGCGAGGTGCTGACCCTGGCCGCCGAGGGCCTCCGCGTCCTCGGTGTGGCCCAGGGCGTGATGCCCAAAGGCGAACTCCCCGAGGCCCACCACGATCTCTCGCTCGAGTTCGTCGGCCTGTTGGGTTTCGAGGATCCGCTGCGAGCCACGGTGCCTGCGGCGGTGGTGGAGTGTCAGCGCGCTGGCGTGCGCGTGATCATGATCACCGGCGACTACCCCGCGACCGCCCAGAGCATCGCTCGCCGCGCGGGACTCACGGATTGCGACACGGTGCTCACCGGCGCCGACGTCGAGCGCATGACGGACGAGGAGCTCTCGCGCCGCGTATCGGATGTACAGATCTTCGCCCGCATGGTGCCCACGCAGAAGCTGCGCATCGTCCACGCGCTCAAGGCCAACGACGAGGTCGTCGCCATGACCGGTGACGGCGTCAACGATGCGCCAGCGTTGAAGGCGGCGCACATCGGCATCGCGATGGGCGGTCGTGGGACCGACGTCGCCCGCGAGGCCGCGTCGATGGTCCTCCTCGATGACGACTTCTCATCCATCGTCGAGGCGGTGAAGCTCGGTCGACGTATCTACGACAACATCGAGAAGGCGATCGTCTTCATCGTCGCGGTGCACATCCCGATCGCCGGCCTCTCGATGCTGCCCGTCTTCTTCGCCGACTGGCCGCTCCTCATCCTGCCTGTCCACATCGCGTTTCTTCAGCTGATCATCGACCCAGCCTGCACGCTCATCTTCGAGGCCGAGCGAGCGGAGTCCGACGTCATGCGACGGCCTCCACGAAAGCGCGACGTCGGCCTGTTCTCGAGGACGACGGTCAGCATCGCCCTGCTGCAGGGGTTCAGCATCCTGGCGGTCTGCCTGGGCGTCTTTCTCCTCGCTCGCAGGGACCACTCCGACGACGCTGCACGGGCGTTGACCTTCGTGACCCTGGTGGTCGCCTTCCTCGTCGTCATCCTCGTGAACCGATCGTGGCAGCGGTCCGCGCTGGCGATGCTGCGCGTATCCAACCCAGCCGTCCCGTGGGTCGTCTTGGGCGCGGTGGGCCTCCTCGGCGTAGCCGTCCTGGTCCCCTTCGCACGACGTCTGTTCCACTTTGCGCCGCTACACCCGCCCGATGTCTTGCTCAGCCTGGGCGCAGGGCTGCTCTGCGTCCTCTGGTTCGAAGTGGGCAAGCGGGTGCGACGCACGCGAGCGGCTACGCATGTCGTGGCCACGTGATCCTCGAAGATCCTCTTTGGGCATCTCTCGACACAACCTGGTAGGAGACGAGCATGGCAAACGAAACGGGACACGCGGTCGGCAACTGGAAGGAACTCTCCCTCAGCTACGAGGACGCGTCGGCGCGTCTCCCCGAGGCCCTCCAGAAGGAGGGATTCGGGGTCATCACCCAGATCGACATGCAGGCGACCTTGAAAGCCAAGCTGGGAGTCGATTTTCGCCGGTACACGATATTCGGTGCCTGCAACCCAGGACTCGCACACACGGCCTTGCTGAAGGATCCACGCGTGGGTGTGCTCTTGCCGTGCAACGTGGTGCTCTACGAGAAGGAAGGCGGCAAGGTCATCGTAGGCGCCGTGGACCCGATGCAGACCCTCGGCGTCGGCGCAGGCCCGGAGCTCGCCAAAGTGGCTGACGACGTCGCACAGCGGCTCGAGCGTGTCCTCGCCGCCCTGGCCGGCTGACGCGGGCCTAGTCCCGCGCTCGAAGGCCACGCTTCGCACGCACGATCACGTCGTCGGGTGCTCGACCTCGATCGGCTGCGCGCTCGCGCCCACCGGTAGCACCCACGACGGCAGCTCTGGCATCGTCGAGCGCAAGAGATCACTCGCCAGCGTCGGCAGATCACTGACATCTTCCCCGCGCTCGCGTTGGCGCTCGAGCCTTCGGTGCCGGGGATGATGCGCCAGCCTCCGCACGATCCGAAGGCGCCTCTCTCGCCCGCGCGCCGGTTGGCACTGATCGGCTGGCAAGGGGCGCTCCTGGCCGCGGTCACCTTGTTCGCGTTCTTCCTCGGGATGCGAATGCACGGCGCCGAAGGCGAAGGGCTGAAGCACGCGATCACGGTGGCGTTCATGACGCTCGCGCTCGTGCAGGTGGTGCACGTGTTCAGCGCGCGATCGGAGACCCGCTCGGCGTTCGACGCCCGCATCTTCAAGAACGGGTGGTTGTGGGGCGCCGTCGCGCTCTGCATTCTCTTGCAGCTGGCGGCCGTGTACGTGCCGTTCCTACAGAGCATCCTGCACACCGTTCCCCTCGACGCGCGAGACTGGGGCGTCGTCGCGGGTTGCTCGCTCGTGCCCCTGGGCGTCATCGAGATCGTGAAGGGGATTCAACGCTACTTCGGGCGTCGCGCGAGTGTAGCCGCGCCGAGCGAAGTGCGATCGCCTGGCTCGTCGCTACCGCGCGCCAGGGTTTCACCGCCCCGGTGACCTCAGCCACGCGCTCGCTGGCGCGCGTGCTCTTCATCCCACCTCTCACGAGGAACCGCCGGCGTGTTGCTACCGCTCACGGAACGGCGTGCCAGGAGTGCGAACTACCCATGGAACACATCGACGAAACGCCTCTCTCGAAGCTGGAGCGGCGAGCCCTACGGCTCGCTCTGTCACTTCGACACCAAGCGCTGCCAGCGCCCGGACAGCGAGATGTCGCTCCTCGAGATGGCCGCTCCGATCTTCATGGCCGCGCTCGAGCAGCGGCCTAACCACGCCTGACCGGGTCCGAGCGCGGCCCGCCTCAGAAGCGGAGCGCCTCGATCACCACTCCGGCCGATCCCCCATAGGGGCTTGCCTGGGAGGTCTCGGCTGCCACCACGCCGATCGTCACACCGCCCGCGATGACGAGTACGCCGCTCAGCAGCACTGCCCAAAACGCTGGCTCGTCGATGATGGAGCGCGGCGCTGATGACTCGAGCATCACGGGCGAGAGCACGAGGTCGATCGCGCGCTCGGCTTGCTCCCCGGGCGCGAGCGTCAGATCGAGATGACGGTCCTCGTAGCCGGGGGAGCGCACCACGAGCCGGTGCACCCCCGGATCCACGGGCACCCGGCGTCGGGCCCCGGTCCCCGTCAGCGCTTCCCCATCAAACTCGACAGTGCTCTCGGGCGGGGACAGCTGGAGCGTCAGCTCGGCGGTGAGCGCCATCGCCTCGGTGCGGAGATGCTCAGCATCTTGCCTGCGGGCCCCCACGTCGGGCCGGGCCAAGAGCTCGTCGAGGCGAGCCACCGACGCGTGGAACCGCCCGGCACGGAAGAGCGCGTACGCCATGTTGAACAGCGTCGTGGGACGCTCGACCACGGCGAACGACCGGCGGAAGAGCTCATGCGCCTCCAGCCATCGATCGACCTCGCCGAGCGCGACGCCGCGGCGAAAGAGCGTCTCCGCCTCAGCATCGGGCGCGGTCGCTTGCGCACCAGCAGAGGGTGCGGCGTTGAGCAGCACCGCCGCGAGGACGCAGGCAGCGGCGAGGCGCATCATCACCATTCTGTCGCCATCTCCGGTAGACCGCGCGCAGGCGGGTGCTCTTCGACCGCTACCGCAGCGGGGGATTCTGCGGCAACGGGTGCCGCCGAACGCGGTCGGCGCGCAGCGCGGTCGGTCGAGGGCTCGTCGCTCACGGGAGGCGTGGAAACGATCGCCGCCGCTTCCGGAGTGTCGCCCGACGAGTCGGTATCGATGAGCGTCGCCGGGCCGCTCAGCTCGACGACCTCGCTGGAAGGCGAACCCTCTATGGACGCCCCGGGCGAGGTCGCCGCCGAATCCACTTCCACCCCGAGCGTGGTCACCGACCACAACACCACGCCCGTGAGCACCACGACGCCCGCTGCGACGGCCCACGTCCACGTGCGACGCGGAGCTGCAGGTGGCGGTGACGAGGAGAGGGGCGGCGGCCCGATGGTGTCGCTGACGAACTGACGCGTCACCAGAGGGGCTGCGCCCGCGAGCTCGGCGCGAATCGCGGCAGCGAGCTCGCTCGCGTCGGCGAAGCGGTCGCTCGGCGCGGTCGAGAGCGCCCGCTCGACGATGCACGACCATCCCTCGGAGATGGCGGGCATTCGCTCACGCAACAGGGCGCGATGGTTGCCTGCGATGGACACGAAGAGCGACGGCAAGCTGCTCGACGCGAAGGGAAGTTCTCCCGCCAGGGCCTCGTAGATGAGCACCCCCATGGACCAGACGTCCGACGGCGGGCCCACGCTCTGCTCGCCGCCGATCTGCTCGGGAGACATGTAGAACGGTGTCCCGAGGATCACGCCGTTCTCGGTCCGGCGCGTCGCTTCGCGGACCTTGGCGATCCCGAAATCGAGGAGCACCGGCCGCTCGGCGTCGCCCGGCCCGCGGGCGATCATCACGTTCTCGGGCTTGATGTCGCGATGGACGATGCCCATGCGATGCGCGCTCGCCAGTACGTCGATGATCGGCAGGATCATCTCGGCCAGACGCGTCGGGCCCACCGGTCGCTCGCGCTCGATGACCTCGAAGAGGGTCTCGCCGTCGAGCAGCTCCATCGCCAGGTAGACCTCGCCGTCGTCGTCGACCCCCATGTCGAGCACCTCGACGGTGTTGTGATGCACTAGCGCGGTCGCCGCGCGGGCCTCGCGAAGGAACCGCTCCACCAGGTCACCATCACGGGCGTGACGGGGCGACAGGAGCTTGAGCGCCACCGGGCGGTGCGTGAACGTGTGGATGGCGCGGTAGACCGTACTCGTGCCTCCGCGGCCCAGGACGCTCACCAGCTCGTAGCGCCCCGCGACGATCCGTCCTGGCCGGGCATCTTGCACGTCGGGGTGGGACGCCTCCGCCACCGTGACGTCGTCCATTGTGCGGTTCATGGGCACGCTCGGTTGCACGTGATGACGTCACCGGCGCACCACGCCTCGGCGCCGTGGCAGTCGGTGAACGTGCAGTTGGAGGTGCCCGAGCAATCCACCTCGCACCCAGCGGAGCCGGTGCACGCCACGTAGCAGTTCGAGACCCCCGCACAGTCGAGGATGCAGGTCGCGCTCTCGCTGCAGAACATATCGACGTTGGCGGCATTACGCCCATCGACCATGCAGGTCGCCATGCCATCACAGTAGATATCGGCATTGGACGCCCTCCGCACATCGAGCTGGCACATCGATGCGCTGCCGCATTCGGTGATGCAGTCGTCGCCGTCGCCGCAGAGGATGTCGCAGGCGCAACCGCCGCCGCACTCGCATCGGGCGCCATCTGGACAGGTGCTGTCGCAGCCCCATCCCATCGCCGCGCATTCGGTGCACCCAGCGCCGGGCGCATCGGGCCGCGAATCGCTCGGGGCATCGCTGCTGAGGACATCCGCCTCTGCCGTTGCGTCGAACGAGCCGCCGTCGGTGTCTCGGGCGTCGATCACGGCAGCGTCGGCCCTCGAGACCGTCGCGTCGGACGACAGCTCGGTGCCTGGGATGATCACCAGCAATCCGCCGGCCGCGATCCACTCGGACACGCACCCCTCGCGGGTACATGTCAGTCCGGTCCCGCACACTATCGATCGGCACGATCGCGCCAGGAAGAACGGCAAGAGGAGGGATTGCCCCGAAAGGAAGCCCACCAGTGCGGTCTGCTCGACGACCACGTCGCCCAGCCTATCCAGTCCCTGGACGGTGATGCGAACCCGCTCGGTGATATCGTCACCCGACGACGGCACCACGCCGAACGAGAAGGGCAGCACCTGCGTCGCCTGTCCGAGCTCTAGGCCGACCGGGAAGTCGAGCTCGGTGACGGTGACATCGTTCCTGCTGGTGATGACGCGTACCGCGCTCAGCTCGCTAGGGACGATGAGGTCGCTGTCGACCACCACGACTAGCTGAGTCGGCGTCGTCGAGCACGCCGCGAGGGAGGACAGGAGCAGCGTTGCGTGGACGGCGAAGCGCATTCGTGTCCGCCGCGCAGCAATGGGTGTGCCTTCGATCGCAAGAGAATCCTCCATTCCCCCCCCCCGCGCGTGAGCAGATCTGCCACAGGTGGTGCGAACCTGACCGCGTGCCCTAGACATGCCGGGCCTGTACGCCCTCGGCCGCGGAAAGAACGCAACGCCCGGAGCCGAACGGACGCGTGGTCAAGCGCTGCTCGGGTGGAGCGCTTGACCGGCTCCCCGGGCATCTCCGACCTTGCCACTCTCCTACGCCCTACGCCCAGGAGACGCTCCTCAACTATCCCGAGGCGCCCCGCATCCCGTGGGCAGAACCAGGCCGACAGGACCGATGACAGCTGACATGAACCTCACGAGTCCGTCCAAGTCCATGCTCGATCCGGGGCGCGTGCTCGTCGCTCAGGCAACCAACTATCTTCTCCGGGTCGCCGCGACGGATACAGCAGGAGAAGTGAGCAACTTCGGGAACCCGTCGACGAGGTGGAGGTGCAGCGCCTGCAGGAGCTGGTGATTCACGCGCGTGCGGTGATGCCACAAGGAGACCTCGATCTGCGCCTCTACTTTCTGGGGTCCGCCGACCAAGCTGCTGCTGCCGCGGCTACCGTGATGGACCGGGTGGACGCAGGCGACGTCGGGGCAGCCAGCGATCTACGGTTTCTGTACCTGAAGATACTCGGCGAGATGGCGTGGGGTCGGCACGGGGACGCCGTCGGGTTCGAGGACTGGAGTGGCCAGAGCGTGCTCGAGAACTATGCAAACTCGCTGCACGCTCGGCGGCGCGCGACCCCAGAGAGCGAGCGGACATGGGCAGTCCAGGCGCCAGCCGTGCCGTGTGTGCCCGACCATGTGTTTGGCGAGGAGGCGCTCATCGCCGGCGGCTGGCAGAGCGCCCCGACCGACGGCTGAGATGAGTGCGGCGTCGTGGGCGCGAACGGACTGAGGGCTCACCCCTCGTCCACGAGGCTTCGGCGGGTCGCGTTCCAGATCTCGACGAACTTGGGTCGAACGGTCTCGTCCAGCTGCTCCCCCAGCTCGAGTGGAACCTGCGCGTGCCGCACCAGCTCCTGGACGTCGGCCAGGTCCTTGAGGCGGTCTGGATTGCTGAGGCCCGATGCGAGCTTCAGCTCGATGAGGTCTTTGATCGACAGCACCCGAAAGCCATCGCCGCGAACCGCAACGTCGGGCGACGGGAACGCGACGGGCTTCGGCAGGCCGTCTCCCGGATACTCGCCTGCGATCAGGATGTCGATCTGCACCCCGCCCTCCGTGTCCCGCATCCCCTTGGACCCCGGGAAGCGCTCGACCCAGCCCAGACCCAGGTGCTTCGCCTTGAACTGCGCCAACCCCTCTCTGGTCAGGAGCACATCGACGTCCGTGGTGACCCGGCGATACCCGTGCGCGTTCAGCGCCATCGCCCCCGCGATCGCGTACGGGATGCCATCACCTTCGAGCGCGAGGGTGAGTCGCCGGAGCGCCTGGTGCACCTCATCGAGTCCCATGAAGAACCTCTCCGCGAAGGCCGCGCCCGACCAGAACGCGCGAGACGCCGCATCGGACAATCGCGGCCTTTCTCGCTCGTGCTCCGCGCTCATGACCCTGAGGGTAGCGGCGAGCGGGTTCCCCGACCAGACAGATCCCGCGCGCGCCCATTCGCAAGTCCACGTCTTTCGTAGCTCTGGCGCGCTCGACGCGAAGCTCGAGACGAGGCCGCCCTTGAGCGTCACCGCATCGCCAAACGCGGTGACGACGCGCGCGAGGAAGCGGTCGAACACGACGAACTGCCGCTTGCGCACCATCGCGGCGGCGGATGGGGTGGTCGTGCGCAGGCGCTGTTCGAGGGCCTGCTTGAAGGCGTCGGGCGTCGAGTAGGTGCGGACCGTCATGTCGCGATTCCTCCGAAGGGCGCGAGCGCGGCTTCGACGTCGACGAGCTCGGCCTTCCTGACCAGTCCACGGCGGAGCGCTTGCTGCGCAGCCTGCCTCAGCAGGTCGGCCGAGAGCGCCGCGCGCGCAGTCGTTCAGGGTGCGCCGCGGGTTGGTCGTCGGGACCGAGGAGAACCAGCCGCGATCCTCGGGGGGAACCTCCGCGTGATGCAGCACCACGCCGGGCGGCACGCGCAAGCGACGCTTGCTCCAGGTAGCCGGGAGCGTGAGGTGGACCTGCGCAGGGAGCACGTCGGAGAGGTCGTGGAGCGACAGCGCCGTCTGGTGCGAGATCACCCCGGCCTGCTCGGACCAGAGCCAGGCGGTCACCAGCTCCTCGTGCTCACCAGCCGGAAAGTGCACGAGCCGGTAGATTCCCCGCTGAGGCCGCGTCATCCGGCCGCGCTGGGTGTGCGTGCGAAGCATGGCTGCTCAGGTACCCATCTCCTCAGTGATCCACTCACGAAGATCAGCGCACGCGTCTTCGAGCGACAGACGCGGGCCCCAGAACATCGGGTCGATCGCGTGTGCCTGCCGGCTCCACCTTCAGGTCGAGTTTCTTCCTGCCGTCGCTGATCCTCGAAGCGCGTGCGGCGACTCTTCTCGCGAAGAAGGGCATCGCGAATCCTTT